>Ga0209490_10000045_pt1 | contig 136635 bp, 126 predicted proteins | sample MAT06_FD_187209 | JGI IMG/M metagenome (GOLD analysis project Ga0209490, IMG submission 187209) | Freshwater microbial communities from Lake Fryxell liftoff mats and glacier meltwater in Antarctica - MAT-06 (SPAdes) (version 2) | ecosystem: Environmental > Aquatic > Freshwater > Ice > Liftoff...
CATGAGCCAGTTGTCGCAATCCCCAAATCCCGGTCTACGGGACTGAAACGATAGCATTACCAGAGAGTCGGTGCCCGTAGTGAGCGCGATGTCGCAATCCCCAAATCCCGGTCTACGGGACTGAAACGAGCCATTCTCCTTCAGACGCGATCGACAGCGAAAGTCGCAATCCCCAAATCCCGGTCTACGGGACTGAAACTAGACATTTCCCAATATGCGGGCCCACGATTCAGCGGTCGCAATCCCCAAATCCCGGTCTACGGGACTGAAACGAATTAGATTTCTCAAGGAATATATCCAGATTGTGTCGCAATCCCCAAATCCCGGTCTACGGGACTGAAACCAGACTATGGCTCACCTGTCTTAGCGGTGGTGTCTGGGTCGCAATCCCCAAATCCCGGTCTACGGGACTGAAACGCAGTCGTTGATTTGTGATGGCGATGGACATCTGGTCGCAATCCCCAAATCCCGGTCTACGGGACTGAAACGTCTAGCGCCCCCACTAGCGCCACCATTATTCGGAAGTCGCAATCCCCAAATCCCGGTCTACGGGACTGAAACGTGCCGATCGGAAGCTTGTAATCGACTCGCAAATACGGTCGCAATCCCCAAATCCCGGTCTACGGGACTGAAACATTTCTATGCCAAGCCCCTCACTCCCTTTGTTTCAAGTCGCAATCCCCAAATCCCGGTCTACGGGACTGAAACTAGCCGTATTGCCTAATAACACCCAAACGCATGTGCCGTCGCAATCCCCAAATCCCGGTCTACGGGACTGAAACTACTGCGTGAGCCACAGTTCCCAGAAATCCTGAGGTCGCAATCCCCAAATCCCGGTCTACGGGACTGAAACTTTAGCTTACCAATCGTTGCCCCGATACGGGAAAGGTCGCAATCCCCAAATCCCGGTCTACGGGACTGAAACCACTAGCTCCTGATTGAGGAAAGTCAGCGGGATGGTGTCGCAATCCCCAAATCCCGGTCTACGGGACTGAAACTCGTTAATCCCGAAAGGGATGTCCATCCAATGGTCGCAATCCCCAAATCCCGGTCTACGGGACTGAAACTCTTGGAAAGTATCTTTCCAAAGGGGAGAAATGCGTCGTCGCAATCCCCAAATCCCGGTCTACGGGACTGAAACATCCACTGTTTGGATCATAACCGCCATCGTTTGCTGGTCGCAATCCCCAAATCCCGGTCTACGGGACTGAAACAGGGTGCTTGGCTTTACAAAAATCTGAAGTATCCGTCGCAATCCCCAAATCCCGGTCTACGGGACTGAAACGTCCTTGCTTTTCATCTGGCTCCCTTACTTCATTGGTCGCAATCCCCAAATCCCGGTCTACGGGACTGAAACACTTGCATTTCCCTTGCCGTGCGTTGAGGTTCAGAGTCGCAATCCCCAAATCCCGGTCTACGGGACTGAAACAGGAAACTAAGGTTTTCCTTGCCATATTTTTGTTCCAAGGTCGCAATCCCCAAATCCCGGTCTACGGGACTGAAACGAGGCAATTATTTCCGCCCGCAAAATATCCGAGACGTCGCAATCCCCAAATCCCGGTCTACGGGACTGAAACGCCGTCTTCTATCAGCTTAGAGACGCATTTCTCCCGTCGCAATCCCCAAATCCCGGTCTACGGGACTGAAACCAATTATGTGACAGACGGGGGCGTGAGCTACTCGATTGTCGCAATCCCCAAATCCCGGTCTACGGGACTGAAACAGATTCATCTCACTCCTGACAACTGCCTGATCGCCAGTCGCAATCCCCAAATCCCGGTCTACGGGACTGAAACAACCACCGATTTGTCCGTTGTCCGGCAGCCCATGGTCGCAATCCCCAAATCCCGGTCTACGGGACTGAAACTTAATGGTAGTAGCATCCGCAATCGGGCAACTGGCTTGGTCGCAATCCCCAAATCCCGGTCTACGGGACTGAAACCCTGTATGACCTATACGACTCCTTCCAAACCGCTCGAGTCGCAATCCCCAAATCCCGGTCTACGGGACTGAAACCCTGCCACAGTGACGGCTGCGGCGTTGAATCGAAGTCGCAATCCCCAAATCCCGGTCTACGGGACTGAAACCAGTCGATGCAGTCTGCCCAGAAGGACGCGATCGCGGTCGCAATCCCCAAATCCCGGTCTACGGGACTGAAACCGATCGTCCACCTCATAGCCGTGATGTTGGAATTTAGGTCGCAATCCCCAAATCCCGGTCTACGGGACTGAAACGAGAAGCTACACGCTTGGACAGGTTTGTTGCTGCATGTCGCAATCCCCAAATCCCGGTCTACGGGACTGAAACTATGTGATGCCCCCGCCAGGAGTTGACACAACGCTAACGTCGCAATCCCCAAATCCCGGTCTACGGGACTGAAACAAGAGCTAGCCAAGCTTTAACACACAGCGCACTGCCGGGAGGTCGCAATCCCCAAATCCCGGTCTACGGGACTGAAACTCGCTCAAACGGGCATCATTGCCAATGGCAACCGTTGTCGCAATCCCCAAATCCCGGTCTACGGGACTGAAACTTCATCACACACAACACCATGAAAATATCATTGGCTCCAGCTCAAGTCGCAATCCCCAAATCCCGGTCTACGGGACTGAAACCTTCCAGGTCTAGCACTGGAAGCACCGGTCGTGGTCCAGGGTCGCAATCCCCAAATCCCGGTCTACGGGACTGAAACTACCGCTCCAACAGATGATTGCTGCCAAGCTTGCGGAGTCCGGGTCGCAATCCCCAAATCCCGGTCTACGGGACTGAAACTGCTTTGACTTCAAATCCGAGAAGCTACCCTTTTGCTCGTCGCAATCCCCAAATCCCGGTCTACGGGACTGAAACCTGTGGTTGCCTGCTGGTGCTGCGTTGCCTCTGGGGTCGCAATCCCCAAATCCCGGTCTACGGGACTGAAACCCGCCTGAAGCGTCAGGGGCACTCGGCTTTGACTCGAGTCGCAATCCCCAAATCCCGGTCTACGGGACTGAAACCAGCCGCCGACCAGAGTTTGCAAGTTGGGGACGCGAGTCGCAATCCCCAAATCCCGGTCTACGGGACTGAAACCTACGCACTGCTCCCGATGGTCGCACCCTCCAGGCGTCGCAATCCCCAAATCCCGGTCTACGGGACTGAAACCAGTTGCTCAATGTCTATGCCGTTGTCGCCTGAAGGTCGCAATCCCCAAATCCCGGTCTACGGGACTGAAACAGGAACGAGGCGAAGCTTAACCAGGCGGACGCTTTCGTCGCAATCCCCAAATCCCGGTCTACGGGACTGAAACATTAACCTCCTGATGTGAGGATGCCCAGTGGAGATGAGTCGCAATCCCCAAATCCCGGTCTACGGGACTGAAACCCTGCCTCAAAGCATTCCGCACACGTCGCAAGCAACAGTCGCAATCCCCAAATCCCGGTCTACGGGACTGAAACTAGTCAGGAAATCTATCTGGGTTAAGGCTGCGTGCTCGTCGCAATCCCCAAATCCCGGTCTACGGGACTGAAACAGTTGGTTCATCCCGCTTGGTGCGCACATCGTAGTAGCGTCGCAATCCCCAAATCCCGGTCTACGGGACTGAAACCGATCGTGGCAAGCGTCAGCGATTGAAAGTTAAAGTCGCAATCCCCAAATCCCGGTCTACGGGACTGAAACTAAGACGGTGCAAACCCAGGCACACGACCCCGACGCACCGGTCGCAATCCCCAAATCCCGGTCTACGGGACTGAAACTAAGGCACTCTGGCAAGACAATGCAGGCACCATCCAGGTCGCAATCCCCAAATCCCGGTCTACGGGACTGAAACTTGGCTGGGCATGGATCTCCATCTGGTTGGGAGTGGTCGCAATCCCCAAATCCCGGTCTACGGGACTGAAACTGGACAGGATTGGCATTGACACCTGGCGCTGCCTAGTCGCAATCCCCAAATCCCGGTCTACGGGACTGAAACTGCTGAAACCATTAACCATCAACCGCCTGCCATACCTGTCGCAATCCCCAAATCCCGGTCTACGGGACTGAAACCTGGCTTTTGCGGCTGTGCCGGCCGCGAGGCCGGCACGGGTTCAGGGTCGCAATCCCCAAATCCCGGTCTACGGGACTGAAACAACCATCAGCTCTTTCTTAGCCAACCTCGCAGCCATGTCGCAATCCCCAAATCCCGGTCTACGGGACTGAAACCATTCCAGTCAGGAAGCGGTACCACTGCATACTCAAGTCGCAATCCCCAAATCCCGGTCTACGGGACTGAAACGGAAATTCTTGAAGCTGGCCATCTACCTCTGAGGGTCGCAATCCCCAAATCCCGGTCTACGGGACTGAAACCTGCTTCAGGCGTGGCTACACTAGACGGCTCGACTGTCGCAATCCCCAAATCCCGGTCTACGGGACTGAAACTTCGCCGGCCCATCCCTGCTAATGCTCCTGTGGACGTTGTCGCAATCCCCAAATCCCGGTCTACGGGACTGAAACTAACTCTACGCCATAGCGAATTCAGGCACGGGTATGGTCGCAATCCCCAAATCCCGGTCTACGGGACTGAAACTTTTGTCCTTTGGATAGATGCGTTTGGCATCCTGCGTCGCAATCCCCAAATCCCGGTCTACGGGACTGAAACACTTCGCCCTCGGTTGCCAGGTTGTAGAGAGTGCCTGTCGCAATCCCCAAATCCCGGTCTACGGGACTGAAACCTCTTACATCATTGCCACAACTAGAGTCGGCAATTGTCGCAATCCCCAAATCCCGGTCTACGGGACTGAAACTCTCATTCTGGAGGGCACAACGGCAGACGAGTATCGTCGCAATCCCCAAATCCCGGTCTACGGGACTGAAACTTTTGAGCGATACGTACCCTCGACCAGGCACCCACGTGTCGCAATCCCCAAATCCCGGTCTACGGGACTGAAACTTCACTCACAAGCAAAGGAGCCTTAGGAAAATGGTCTGTCGCAATCCCCAAATCCCGGTCTACGGGACTGAAACATTCCTCGGTTGCTTTGAAGTTTTGAACGTTTTCGCGTCGCAATCCCCAAATCCCGGTCTACGGGACTGAAACAACCGTTAACAGTTGAGCAATATGCAGAGTTGAGGGTCGCAACCCCCAAATCCCGGTCTACAGGACTGAAACCAAAATCAGTAGATGATGTCGCAAAAGCTAAATTGCAATTATTAAAGCTGGCATGGGTTAATTGACCGAGCATTCCAAGAGGAGCCTTTAACTTTTGGACAGTTTATCCCCTTCATTTTTAACTTATGGACAACTTCTGGTTTCAAACCTTTCAGCTTCTACTTCGTCGCTTAACAGGAAAATAAGGGTCATAGCCATCTCTTTGGACAACTTATGGTTTCAAAAACGGACAACTTATGCTTACAGTCACACTCTTCCTTGTCCTTGAAGATCACCAATCTCACAAGCAACCACCAAACTCTGCTGATAGTGTGAAAGCGCTTGAGGATAGTCGCTCAGATACCAGTATGCGCTCCCAACACCTCTCTCACAGATTACATCGATCGCAGCTTCTAACTTACCTAGAATGCCTTTATAAAGTGGGAGCATTTCTCGGAAGTACCCCCATGTCTGAAGTTGCGCTCCCACGTTTTGGCTGATCAGGATGTCGCTTGCGGCAGCCCAGTCGTCTAGCTCACAAAAGTGGTGAAAGGCTTCGAGGGAGCCGCGTACTGTTTCCAGGTTAGGAGCATCGGGGACAGGTTCGTAGGCGGTCAGCCACAGGTGGGCGGCGGTGCGATGCGCGTCGTTCCAGGCAGTGGGGTCGGCTTGCAGGCGGTCGGTGGCAACGCGGCGGATCAGGTTGTGTTGACGCAGCAGGGGCATGGCATGGTCTGCCCCTACGTCCAATGATTCTTCTGCCAGGTTGTGAGACTTCAGCACCTCCAGAGCATTCCACTGTTTGTCTCCGGGCAGGTCTGCCAGCATTGCCAGCCAGAAGGCTTCGGTCACCGGACGACGATAGACGGCACTGCGGCAGAGGAGGTTGCGGGCATCCACAGGTAAGCGCTGCAAGGATTGCTCCACTCGCTGCATAACGCGGAGTTGCAGGGCGCGTGGGGCATTGCGTTTGTGGGGGCGATCGCGCTCCAGGGCATCAAATTCTGTCTGGTAGCGCTGCCAGTAGTGCAGCACATTGCCGTGAAAGGGGCGATCGAGAATGTCTTTGGCGATGACCTGGAGGACGAGGGGGTGTCCCTGATACAGGTTGCCGAGGCGTTTCAGGTAGGCGATCGCGTCACCCTCTGGCTCCAGCCCGTTTTTCTGGAAGATCTCTAGCTGTTCGGGTTCGCTCAGCCCGCCCAACTCCTGACGGTGCCAGCAGCGGGAATAGCGGGCAGCAACAATTTCCAGCGCTTCCGGTAACGCCTGGGAGGTGAGGATGAACTGGCTTTGGCAATCGTCACACGCCAGAAGTTGCTGGAAGAAGTCGAGCCACAATTCGTCCTTAAAGGCAGTCCAGCCCTGTTCGTCGTCGCCTTCCAGCAGCATTTCCAGAGAATCGATCTGCACCAGGTAGGGTTGACCCCGCAAAATTTGCAGCAGACGCGCCAGCAACCGCTGGGGATCTTTCTGGTCGTCGGCAGTGGTGGGGTGTCCGAGTTTGGGCAGCAGGGTGGTGGCGGCGGTGATGAAGTCGTGGCGGAGGGCGCGATCGTCGAAGTTGAGACGGCTGAAGTGAGGGAGTGGGCTTCGACGTGAGCGCTCAGCCGAACGGGAGTGGGCTTCGACGTGAGCGCTCAGCCGAACGGGAGTGGGGAGTGGGGAGTGGGGGAGGAGAAGCAGAGGGCGCAGGGGCAGCGGAGGGAGATTTTAGAGAGGCGATGAGGGTGCGGAGGGCTTGGGTGATGTGGAGGAAAGCTTCGTCGCGGTTTTCCCAGCGGGTAATGGGGGTGCCGTTGTGGGGGAGGGACTGGAGTTTGGCGAAGGGGGCGTTTTGACAGTCAACGGGGCGGAGGCGGATGGGAATGACGCGGGTGGTTCCGGCGTTGTGCTGTGCCATTGACTGTTCCACCACGTTCCAGAGGTCGTCGGAGGCGAGGAAGTCGGGGCTGATGAGGAGCAGGATGAGTTGGGCGGCGTTGAGGCGATCGCGGATCTCGCTGGCGCGATCGCTTCCGGCACTGATTTGGCGATCGCACCAGTCGGCTATCACGCCCTCCCGTTTTAGCAGGCTCAGGTGCGTGCCCAAGGCATCCCGCAAGGACTCATCCTGCGGTGCATAGGAGACAAAGACTTCAATGGCGTTGGATAGAAGCTGTGTCACGGTGGCTGACCGATGAATCTCTCTGTTCAACACTATAAGCGGCTGGATGGGGAAGTGGGTGAGGCGGTCTTTGTCGGGAGTCGGGAGTCGGGAGTGGGGAGTGGTTAATGCGAATAATCGATCGCTGTGGAGGGGCGATCGTGACTGGCTGACGAATCTCTCATCGATCTCCTGCCCCACACGCGACTAAAGTGCGGGCTAGTTGGGTTTAAGTCCTCTAAAGAGGACTCGGTAATGGGTTAGTCCGTTTCAACGGACTTGGTGCCGTTAGCCCTGAATTTGAATTCAGGGCGGGATGACAACGAAGCGGTCGGGTTTCAGCCTTTTTTCAGTCAAGCAGAGGGGCGATCGTGGTTTTGTCTGTAGGGACGTTACATGTAACGTCCCTACAAATGGGTTTAGTCTGACGAATTCTGTTTTAGATTGGATGCTTTGACTGCTGAGAGGCAACGTTCCAATCTCAAATGGGAGCGATCGCCTTTTGAAGTAGACAAGTCTAAGAAAAACTTAGAGCATTCCTACCTAAAGTCGCAATTTTCTGATCTCAAACAGGAACGCTGCGGTTTTGATCTGGAACATTCCCGTTTGAAATAGGAATAGTCTCATTTGAAACAGGAACGGTCTCGTTGGAAACAGGAACGCCCGTGTCTGAAATAGGAATGGTCTCGTTTGAAACAGGAACAATCTCGTTTGAAGCAGGAATGGTCTCGTCGAAAAACGGAACGTTCTCGTTCTGGGTAAGACTGTTGCCTGTCTCGATGGCGTTCTTGCTGGTTAAAACCCGATCGCCCGGTTCCTATTTACCATTTCTTGTTAGTCTGATCAGGAGAATGCAGGCAAAACCAATGGAACGTCACTGGAAAGTATTGCGGTTGTTCTGGGCAACGGCGATCGCGGCAGAACTGGAATATCGGCTGAACTTTTTGCTGGCAGCACTCAGCAGTTTGGGTGGGTTGGCTGGTAGCTTGTTTGGGTTATTTCTGTTCTACCGGACGGGCTACTCGTTTCAAAACTGGAACTGGGAGCAGGCGTTAGTGGTGGTGGGCGTATTCACGATCCTGCAAGGCTTTTCCAGTACCTTTCTGGCACCCAATTTGAACCGCATTGTGCGCCACATTCAGCAGGGCACGCTCGATTTTGTGCTGCTGAAGCCGATTAGCTCACAGTTCTGGCTTTCGACGCATACGCTCTCACCCTGGGGTGTCCCAGATCTGGTGTTTGGGCTGGTAGTGGTGGGTTATGCGGGGACAAAGTTAGGGCTGCAAGCAAGCGACTATTTGTTGAGTCTGGTGCCGATCGGCTTTGGCTTTCTGATCCTTTATAGTCTCTGGTTCATCCTGGGCGCGATGAGCATTTGGTTCGTCAAAATCTATAACGTGACGGAAGTACTGCGGGGTCTGCTGGAAGCGGGACGGTATCCGATGGTGGCGTACCCAACTGCGTACCGTTTCTTTTTTACGTTCGTGGTGCCTGTGGCGTTTTTGACGACCGTTCCAGCAGAGGTCATCCTTGGTCGCGGTGAATTGGGGTGGACATTGGCAGCAGGCTTGTTGGCGATCGCGCTACTCTTTGCGTCTGCTGCGTTTTGGCGATTTGCGCTGCGGTTTTATACGAGTGCATCGAGTTGAGGGAGTAGGGAGTAGGGAGTAGGGAGTAGGGAGTAGGGAGTAGGGAGTAGGGAGTAGGGCAGAAAACTAACTCAAAACTCAAAACTCTCCACTCGCTTCAAATCTTCTGGCGTGTTGCAGTTGAAGAGCATTTGCTCGTTCTGGAGGGGAAGTGCTTTCACAACTTCTTGGGAAAGCCAGCGCTGGAAGGAACGATCGCCTCGCGCGATCGCAGCCTGCAAACTCGCCAAACAACTGGTTCGATAGAAGCCACAGAGCGGTTCCCAGCCTTTGGGAGATTTGGGAAGAAGGGCGATCGCGTTGCCTGCCTGCTCCAGTTCCTTAACCCAAGCTTGCAGTGTTTCACCTGACAGTCTCGGCAAATCACACGCCAGCAGCAAGACCCAATCAGTTTGTACAATTTCTAGCGCTTGAGCAAACCCGACGAGTGGACCATGCGGCGTGGTTTTTCCTGGTAGAGCTTGCTCCTGAAGCAAGTGACAGGTAGAAGGCACGATCGCGCGATACTGCTCTGGGCGAAAGGTGATGACGCAGACGATCGGTGTACATTGCAGCGCCACATTGCAGACTCGCCGCAGTAGGGGAATCCCTTCAATATCAATCAGCGCTTTATCTTGTCCCATACGAGAACTCTGTCCACCCGCAAGGACGATCGCGGCTAAAGATGGCGTAGACATCATTCAGTAAAAGCGCATCAAGACAAACATCGCTGACTCCCGACTTCTGACTCTCTCTACTTGCACTCTGGTTCAGGCTCATCCTGCTTAAACGGCAATCCCTGATTGATAGCATCCATTTCGCGCTGTTCCATTTCGTTTACCTGACCAATGTAGGAACGAAAGACTTGCATCAGTCGCGGGTCGTAAAAGCGATGGAGCGAATGATTGGAGGTTGCTGGAAAGCCACGCCGTTTTTTGTGTCGTCCACCTGCGCCGGGATCAAACGTTTTAATGCCTTTGCCGATCGCCCACTCAATCGGCGTGTAGTAGCACGCGTCAAAGTGAAGACAGTCGATGTCCTGGAATGATCCCCAGTAGCGTCCGTAAAGGTTGGTGCCTTTCGTCAGGCAAAAGGACATGCCGATCGGCTGTGGGCTCTTTTCCTCATAGGCAGCAACAAACATGACGCGATCGCGGTAATTAGGATAAAGTTGCTCAAAAAACTGGGGTGTCAAATATTTGCTGCCCCACCCGCCAAACTTATCGCAGGTATCGCTGTAAAAGCTGTACATCAAGGGAAAGAGGGATTGCGGGATCTTGTCACCTGTGAGTGTACGGATGGACAACCCTGCTTTTTCAACCGCTTTGCGTTCTCGTTTAATGTTGCGGCGTTGATTGGCATTGAACGCGCCCAAATAATCGTCGAAGGTTTTGTACTCCTGGTTTTGCCAGATGAAGCTATGGTGCAGCCAACTGAGAAACCCGTGCCGCTCCATCGTGACGCGCCATTCTGGGTCAGCATACAGAAAATTACAGCCCGAAATGTTGTTGCGCACGCAAAACTGATCGATCGCGCTCACCATTAACTCCGTTAGCGCCTCCTCGTCTTCCCCCGGTGCCAGCAGAAAACGGTAGCCTTCCGCAGGTGTAAACGGCGACATACCCAACAGTTTGGGGTAGTAATCCACGCCCAAACGGGCGGCTACATCTGCCCACTGATGGTCGAACACAAATTCGCCGTAGCTATGACCTTTCACATACAACGGTGCAGCCGCAATCAAGCTGCGATCGCGCCAAACAGTGAGGTGATTAGGCAACCAGCCCATTTCGGCAGTGGTGCTACCCGATGTTTCCATGTTGTGCAGCCACTCCCACTCAAAGAAAGGGGTTTGCAGTGGCATCGCAAGAGCATCCCACTCTGCTTGGGGCACGTCGTCAAGCGAATTAATCCAGGCGATCGAGTAGCGCGGCTTCAGTGGTTCCACCATATGAGGGCTTGAAAGACTTCATACAGCGTAATACATTGACTGGGGAGTGGGGGAGTGGGGAGTGGGGAGTGGGGAGCAAAAGGCAGAAAGAGGGAGAATAGGGGGTGGAGAGCTGAACTCAAAACTCAAAACTCAAAACTCAAAACTCAAAACTCAAAACTCAAAACTCAAAACTTTCTTACTTGGTAGTGCAAAAACACTTCATCGTCGATCGTCCTCGCCTCCAAAAGCTGCAAGCGGGATGCTAATGCCGTCATCAACCCAGCACCATCGATCGGCGTTGGCGCTGTAGCTCCACCCAAAAGCAAGGGGCAAACCGTCAACCACAGTTCATCTACCAGGTCTGCCTCCAGCAATGATGCTACGAGTGTGCCGCCCCCCAGCACCGCAAGGTTTTTCAGCCCTAATGTCCATAGCTGCTGGAATGCTGCCTGCCAGTCGATTTTTCCTGTGGCTGTCTCTACGGCGAGAATCCGCTCAAAGTCCTCTCCTTCCTGCCATTGCTGTGCCCCTGCTGTGGTGGTGAGCAGCCAACGAGGGACAGGCTGACGAAAAAACGGAAACTGGGGATCAATGGTTGCCGATCGCGAACACACAATTTGCACCGGCTGGAGGGGCTTTCCCTGCTGCTGGCGCTGCTCCAACAGTCCTGGTCGCACGACTCGCAGCGTGGTGCCATAGGCTCTCAACGTGCCTGCTCCCAACAGCACACCATCCGCTTGCGCCACTTGTTGCTCTAAATGAGCCTTGTCGTGGGCAGACCCAAAGCGTGCTGCTGCACGGCTGGTATCAGCAATTTTGCCATCCACGCTCATGGCGAGAACGACAGTGGTGGTGGGACGATCGCCCCCACAACCCACCTTAGCTTTGATATTTAAATCCGCTTCCAATTGGAATAATCGGTACAACCGTTGTCATAATTGTGGATAGTTCTTCTTTGATAGCAGTTTGACTGCATCACTGGCGATCGTTACGCGCACGTGGATGGGTGTGAAAGAGCAGAGCAGTCTCTTGTTGATCGTGGTTGCTATTGGGTATCACACTTCAGTTTAAACGTCCTATGGCTAAACCAGGTCAGTCTTCCTTTCGCCGCATCCTCCTGTCGCGAATTTTGCTGTTGAGCATTCCCGTTTTGCTAACAGGCGAACTGGCGGCATACAAAAAGGTTCGCGACAGCATGTTGGCAACGGCTCACCAAAACTTGACCGAGAGCGCTGTCAGAAAGGGCGAAAATATCCGCGATTTGATCGAAGTGATGCGATCGAACCTAGTGACCGCTAGCGACGCTTTTTCAACCAGGCTCGATCAACCCCAGGAAGCGCAAGAGTTTGTCACGCGCCTGAACCGCTGGCTACCCAAAGGCGTTCAATGTGTTCAGCTCATTAACATTCAAACCGGGCAGATTGATGGCAGCACTTGCGGCAATCGATCGATCAGCCAGGTGCTTGATAACCCCTGGTCAAACCAAAGCCAGGTTGTGCGTGCGCCCCTCTCCAGTGTCCGCATTGCGCCCGTCAGCCAAACGAGAACGATGAGACAGTCAACGCCGTTACGGCAACTTGACCTGGTCTTTAGTTCACCTGTATACGATGCTTTTGGGCAGTTGCGCTATGCCCTCAGCGTGCAATGGGCGGTACATCGGCAGGAAACCAGTCAGCCCGGATCGCTATCCGGCTACACCGTCGTTGTTGATGAAGACGGCACCATTCTGGCTCATCCAAAAGCCGATCGCATTGGTCGCAATATTGAGCAGGAAGCGGATGCAACGCGGTTGCAAGAGATTGTGAACAGCGCGATCGCGGGCAAAGAAGATTTCCTCCACCTAGTCTCCTTTGAGGACAGCAAGACGGAATGGTTAGCAGGCTACAACCGTATTCAAATTTCCGTCACTCCAGGTGAAAGCCGCACCTGGGTTGTACTCGCTGTTGCCCCACTCGACAACGCCCTCTCTGGGCTAGGAGACATCAAGCAAGTGCTTCTGATCCTCACGTTGGGCTTGCTAGGAGCGAACTTATTGGCAACCATCTACATTGCCCGTGATCTGGCACGACCGCTCGAACAGCTAGGCGGCTATGCCCTCCAGATTTATCAGCGTCAGCCCGCTAACCAGGCACCCAAGAACTTTAACATTAAAGAAATCAATCAGCTTGCTGGAGCGCTCGACAACATGGTCGAGCGCCTCGAAGAACGCGCAGAAGAACTGGAAACAGCCTGGCAAGAAGCACAAGCTGCCAACCAGATGAAGAGCGAATTCCTGGCAACCACCTCCCACGAGCTGAGGACACCCCTGAACGCCATCTTTGGCTGCATTGGTCTGGTTAAAGATGGTTGCTGTGACAGCCGGGAGGAAGAACTTGAACTGTTGCAGCAAGCGAACGATTCAGCCATGCATCTACTCAAAATCATTGATGACCTACTCAACATCGCCAAAATTGAAGCGGGTCAACTTGAACTCAGTCTGCAACCCGTCTCAATCCAGGATCTATGTCAGGAATGTTTGAAAATGGTGCAGCCAGCCGCTGAAAAGAAGCGACTATCGCTTTCCATTGATGTTGAAAAACATCTCAGTCGCGTTGTGCTCGATCAACTGCGCGTGCGTCAAATGGTGATTAACCTGCTGTCGAATGCAGTGAAATTTACGCCAGAAGGCGGGCAGGTGAAGCTAAGTAGCCGCATCGGCTATGGTCATCAGCTAGAGCAAGATGCACGACCCGATCGCAGTCCCGTGAATGCCAGCACACCCTACCTTTGTCTTGAAGTCGCCGATTCAGGGATTGGCATTCCGCCCGAACGGTGGCATCTTTTGTTTCGCCCCTTTCAGCAGGTCGATTCGTCCCTCACACGCAGACATGAAGGCACTGGCTTAGGGTTGGCGCTGACAAAACGGTTTGCAGAACTGCATGGTGGCACGGTTTCGTTTCAATCAACAATGGGTAAAGGCAGCATCTTCCGCATCTGGTTGCCCTCACGAGAAGCTCAAACGTCTGTCGAGCCTACCAGCACGATCGATGCCCCCTCAACGAACGGTCACAGCCGGGACGCAGCAAGCGTGCGGTTGCAGCGTGATTCTGATCCCTCTGTTTCATCGGTTGGGTAGGCACACAACGCTGACGCTTTCAGTCCGCAGCCAGACTCTAGACAACGTTGTTCGCTTGAGATGCTGTTTAGGGTCGCTCACTCACAGCAGCAAACGCCACTTGAGCGGCGGCTTGCTCTGCTGCCTTGATTGATCGCCCGCTCCCTTGTCCTAAGCGCTCATCACGCAGCCAAACCTCGGCAGTAAAGCGCTGGGCATCACTGTGAGCTGACTCTGCTTGCATCACCCGATACTCTGGCAGCATTTTGTAGTGCGCCTGACTCCATTCCTGAAGCGCCGCTTTATAATTCTGGCGAGCTGGATCGCTCAAAATCTCAGCCACTAACTGCCGAAAGTGATGATCCAGGCAGGGGCGCACTAATTCCAGAGTCTGCGTACTCAAATAAAGCGCTGCCAGCACTGCCTCAAACGCATCCGCCAGACGCGATTCTTGACCAAGCTTATCGTTCAGAGCGCTGTCGGAAACCAGCAAATACCGTTCCAGTTGGTAGCTGGCAGCAAGCTGTGCCAGGATGCGATCGCTCACCAGCACCGATCGAAGGGCTGAAAACTCCCCCACTGGTAAGTCAGGGTGACGTTCAAGCAGAAAAACAGCCGTTGCCAGACGCACCACCGCATCCCCCACAAATTCAAGCTGCTCGTAATTAGCTGTCGCCGAAACCGTTGAATGCGTCAGCGCCAAATCGAGCAACTGCCATTGGATGCGCGACTGCTCAGGAAGTCCGAGTTTTTGCACCAGACTTTGAAGCTGCTTCTGGCGACGGGGATACTGCAATGTCATGCCTGACAGTGTATCAGGTCTTTCAGCGTCAGAACGTTCAGCCTCAAGGAGACTTAGCTGGGGCAGTCGCAGATGGGGACGCTGTAGAGCGCTGCCAAAAAACTGGCGCAGGGCTTCGGTGATGCTTTGCTGCTGGTATAAGACGATCGCATATTTAAGCGGACGGAGCTAAATTTGAGCGGCTCAGACGATGCTGCTAGAGCAGGCAGATCCAGCAATTGTGGCACCTGATGGTGCGATCGCACCGTAGCGACCGTAGACGGCATCACGCCAATCAACAATGCCAACACCTCATCTGACAACCCCATCAGCGCTTGAGCGCCAAAAAACTCTTCAAAGCTAGCAAACAGCTTCTCGGCTCTTTGCATCGCATCAGGGTGCTCTGTAATCTTTTGTAGCCAGCGAATCCATTGAATTCTGCGACTGTAGGCGGTTTGACGCTGCTTGGGCGTGATGACCGGCATAATTTCGGGAGCGCCGATCGCAATGACACTGATACAATCCGGCTCTATCAGCGTCCCCACAGCCGCGCCGGGACCTGCAAATTCTGCATGATGCGCCTTGCAGATAATTAAGCCGCTGCGCTTATGCTCACCCACTGCTAGTAGCTGCCGAGAACTCAACGCTGTATTTAGTTCGCTTGCTACCAAAATCTGGGAGGTCTGGTTACTCACACCCTTGCCTTGTAAACGCTGCCATCTAACCTTTCAGTATGTTGTTGTGTACGCATTGCTAAATGGATACTCAACGACAGACATCGTGAAGTGAATCACTGATGCCATCATCGTAGTGCAGGTTCAAAATGTCGTACAGCTCACCAAAGACGCTTTGCTGAATCTATACATTCCCTTGCTGAATCAACAAAGTTCGATAAAACTAAACGGCTAGACCGTTAGTACGTGTGAGTTTTGGGAATAGAGGAGAGCAGGACATAAGCCGGGTTCTGTTATCTCAAACGACATGCATTTGAGAGGGCAGTTATCTATCTGGGCAACTTGTTACCAAGCACCTCAAGCGGACGGGCAGAGATGGGATCGCCACCTTTGCGTGGAACGGGTAAAAGACCAACCCTTGTTCCGCAGCCTTGCTTCCAACCGGGGTTTACCGAGCCAGCACCTCTCGATGCTGCTGGTGCGCTCTTACCGCACCTTTGCACCCTTACCGAGGAAAGGCTAAAAGCTAAGGTATGAAGGCTAAATCATGATTTAGCCTTTAGCCTTTAGCCTTTCAAGCGGCGGTATCTTTCTGTGGCACTATCCTCACGGTCGCCCGCACTGGGCGTTACCCAGCAAGTTTGGTCTTTCGGAAGCCCGGACTTTCCTCGAATCGCAGGTTTTAACTACAATCCGCAACCGCCTGCGCCTACTCTCCTCCGTCTTTAGTTTAGTCTTTGGGGAGTGGTGGGGATAGGGAAGAGAGAGGAGAGAGGAGAGAGGAGAGAGGGGTAAGGAGAAGGTAAAAGGCGAAAACTGTTAAGCAAAGCTCAAAACTTCGCTACTCCCCACTCCCCACTCCCTACTCCCTATTTTGGATTCCACGGTAAGCCAGCCGTCCAGTGGAGTTTGTGCATGACAAATTTGCAGAGAATGTAGACGCGATCGCCTCCAATCGTCTGATTGGGACCAACGATGCGAAAGGTCAGCCCTAGAAAAAATTCCAGGTCGGCGTAGCGCTTCATAAACTTATCGTTTTTCTTCAACGCGCCTGGGTCAATGAGGGGCTTGGTGATTTCTACTTCCAGGTTGAGCGGTGAGGCTGCGTCGAGTTTGTCGTCTTTGCGATCGCCCTTACGTTGCAGCAGATCTTCTGCCGTGATGGCTTCTTTGAGTGTGGTGCTGGGCGCGATCGTGCTGAAGACTTGATTTTGAAATAAATCAACTGTTGTACCGGGCATTAAGCGAGTCACACGGCGCGATCGACCTTCTAAGTCGGTGAAGGCGCAGTAATCCCAATCGACGTAAATTGAAATATTGTGCGGTTTGTCATCTGTTTTTTCGTGAGCCGCCTTATTACTGATGCTAATTGCCAATTGCTTCAGCTTGTCAAACTCATAGCGGCTGTCAAACTTAACGCTAATTGCCAGTAAATTCTGCAAACTCTGATCGTCTAACTGTTGCTTAAGAAAATCTGCATCTAGTCTCACTGTAAACTCATCGTTAAACGCATCAACAATGAGGTACAAAAAATAGATGATGCACAGTACATACGCTGTGAGAATAATTGGATCAACGAGATTCATCGGCGGATTAGACTATCGGGTGCTTTCTTAGCAGAAGGTGTTTCTTGAGGAGCAACAGTAGAAAGGCTTTCAAACCACCCTCGTTTCCAGAAGAAAAATATAAGACTGAATGCTGTCGCCAGCATGATAGCCCAACAGGCAATGTACCCCCAATACCAGTCGAGTTCCGGCATGTTGAACGGTGATTTCTCGGTATTGAAGTTCATGCCGTATACTCCCGCAATGAACGTAAGCGGAATAAAAATCGATGAAATTACGGTTAGAAGCTTCATAATTTCATTCATTTTGTTACTTACGGACGACAAATAAACGTCCATCAAGCTAGCTGCCAGTTCGCGATAGGTTTCTACCATGTCTAACACTTGAATCGCATGGTCATAGCAATCTCGCAGATAGATGTGAACATCGTGACTCATTAAATCGCTGCCATCACGAATGAGTACGTTAATCGCATCACGTTGGGGCCAAATGGCACGTCGCAGCCCCAACAATTCGCGCTTGACGGCGTGAATTTTTTCGAGCGTTTGACGGGATGGATTGGCAACCACTTCATCTTCTAGCGCTTCAATTTTTTCGCCATATTCTTCCAGTACGGGAAAAAAACCATCGATAATGGCATCTAGCAGCGCGTACGCCAGATAGTCAGCTCCTTGCTTGCGAATGGTGCCTTTGCTGGTACGAATGCGTTCACGAATGGGACCAAAGCAGTCGTACTCTGGTTCTTCTTGCACCGTCAGCAGGTAATGCCGACCCAAGACCAAGCTGACTTGTTCGCTAATAAAGCCACAACCGGAGGTTTTCATCGTTACCATGCGGGCAATAATGAGCAGTTGCTCATCATATTCTTCGATTTTGGGTCGTTGGGGGACGTTTACGATGTCTTCGAGTACCAGTGGGTGAAGGTTAAACACGTGCCCAAGACGGCGCAACACATCTTCACTGCCAAGCCCTTTGACATCAACCCAGGAGACAGATTCGCTATCCAAGAAAGGAACACAAGCTTCAGGCGTTTCAACTTCTTGCCGGATAGCGTTCGCTTCGTCGTAGTCAATGAGCACGATCACGGGCGGGGAAGAATCGGACTCAATGTTGAGCGTTCCCGGCATACTGCCGGGGATGTCGGAGAAGTAGTCGAGGTAGGAATTGCCGTCGAGTGCCTTGCTAGCCACTGATGTAGTGTTTGGGAAGCGATGCTCGACCATGCGGAGTTACCTCGTTGAGTGCTGAATGCAGATCTTTCCCAATTTAAGCAACTTTGCCTAACAACTGCTCATTCTTGTTGGCTCGATCTTGCTTATTGGCACGATCGTGTTGCCTCGATCGTGCTCAGCGACGGTTTGATGGCAATCCAGTGTGAGTACTTACCCAAAAAAGCCCTCGATCGTGCGATCGAGGGCAAGGGAGTAACGCATTCAAGTAGTCAGGCTAGACCAGCCATTCTTGTACGGCTTCTTCTTTGGTGTTGGTCTTCCGTTCAGGGGTTTCGCGGGTAAACGTCATGTGAATTGCACGGTTTTGCTCACCATCCGCCGCCACTGCCAGAATGGGATAATCGATCAAACCGTCCTGGAAAGACATTTGAAAGCGGAAGGTGCCGTCAGAGTTAAGCTTGATGGGACGACCGCCGATCGTGACGGTAGCATCAGGTTCCGTCGCGCCATAAACAATGAGTTCAGCATCAGCAACGAGCCAGAACTGGCGGGGACGGATGGGCGGCGCAGAGGCGGAGAACCCAGCCCCTGACATCCCAACGCCTGACATGGTAAGCCCTGATGTCGTGGGAAGTGCCCATAAACCCATACCCGAAGGAAACACGTAAGAGCTAATTGCTTGTTCGTGCACAGGTGCCTGCTGCATGGAGCCATACAAAGAGCCTGCAACCCGCTGAGCTTCTGTTGTCTCTGCTAAACCAAAAATCTGATTATAGATGGCACTAGCCGTATCCGTACCCGTACCCATATTCGCCATACCAGCGCCAGCCCTGGTTGTTTGACGGCTGGGTGGCACCAGTTCCAGGAAGGTCTTGTCCACCAGTGGTTCTTCCCAGGCAACGGTAATGAACTGGTCGTCAATCCAGTCGGAGGGGTAAACGGGGGGAACGCGCACCGGGACAGAACGCGCAAGAATCAACCAGCGTCCGTCTGCACACCGATAGCCAATATCAACTACGTAATCGCGATCGCTCACTGGAATGGGCAAATACCACTCCCGCGACAGTTCATCGCCAGGATACTCCTGAATGCTGTGAGGTGACTGATACGCCAGATTAATGTCAGTCACATCATAGAGACGCAGTGCAATTTGTAGACCACCTTGACCGCGCAGAGCCTCTTTGTGTTCATTGGAAATGTCCCAGTAGGTGTACGCCCACTGCGGATCGCGTGGCATCAGAACAATCCGACTCTCGCCGTAGCCTGCTGGGAGGTCTACCAATCCTTCATCAACAGCAGAGAGTGAACCACCGACTCGATCGTCCTGCCCCAGGTCAAACTTTGCTGCTTCCACTTCTGCCTGAGCCTCCAAGGGTCGGGGTGGATTAGATGACCCTTGACTACGCTGAATCTCCTGGATTGATGCTAAAAGTTGCTCTTTACGCATACGGCTGTAGCGAGAGACACCGTATTCGCTGGCAACTCGACGAAGCTGTCGCAGTGTCATGTCTGCGAGAGGCGGACGTTCTCTGGTCATGGTCATTTACTCTCCAATGTTAAGTATTCGTTGGTAGTGATTCTGTTTAAGCAGTTACGTCTGATAAGGGTTGGGATTGCACAGCGTTGTAGGTGTGGGGATCGCAGCTAGGGGTATGTTGCGACAAACTAAAGGTTGGGTCAAGGGGTTAAAGCGCAAATTTTAAGCATATATACGGATTACCAGGTAAGACAGGGATCGCAATGTCATTAAACCTTGACATTGCGGACTGAAGGGGATCGCTTTATGAGTTCATCTTGATGAAGCGATCCCCCAGCTTGCCTTTGGATGAGTGGGCTAGAGACGTGCAAGCTAAACAGCGGCAATTGCTGGCGCTTGACACTTACACTTGTGAATCGACTGTAGATGTGAGATTTTGGCATGGGCATATCCTTCGTTAAAGCTGGAAAGCATCCGTCTTGAAGGGTTGTACGAATGGTCTGGTTTCAGTGTCGTGTCTCCACATCGGTCTACTGGTGTGGTTTGTAACGATAACGTTGTATCGTTGTCCGCAAGCAGCCGTTTCGAGCTTCGCTGCCTGGCTTGACTGAATCTGGCAGGTACACAGGTCGCGTTACTGTCTTCGCTAAAGGCTTCACGTTTTTTATGTCCAACTTTTATGTCCAACCAAAGTCGTTTGATGAGCACGGTTCTGTCTCCGGCAGTCCGGCTTTGGCTGCGATCGCAACTTGAGCATGTAGACGACCTCCAACTTGCCATCGAAGCGGGCGATCGTCAGCTTTTGTCTGGTTGCATCAAGCGGATCTCTGTTTCTGCTCGCAATGCTGTTTATCGAGGTTTGTACCTCAGCCAGGTTTCCATCGTGGGAGAGCAGATCTGCACAAACGTTGCTCAAGTGCTGCGGGGCAAGCCGCTGCGACTCACTCAGGCGTTTCCGATCGTGGGCGAAGTGTTACTGTACGAAGCTGATTTGAACGCCTCTTTGCAGGCACCGTTGTTGGCGCAGGGTGTGATTGAATTTTTGTTGACGCTGTTGCAAGCTGACGGGGACAAAGGAGACGATCTAGTGCAGCGTAGGCCAGAGGAAATTCGCCTGCAAGATCCCCAAGTTGTGTTGGGTGATGGGCAAGTTACCCTAGCGGCAACGCTGCTGTCGGTTAGTGGTCAGACTACAGCCGTAGTCATTCGTACGGGGTTGCGTTTGAGCGAGGGTAACAAACTGCACCTCGATCGCCCGCATTGGTTGCCCCATGTCAACGCCCGTCAAGGCTTTCCCCTCCGCGATCTCGATGGCTTTGCGTTCGATCTCGGCTCTGATGTTTCTCTAAAGACGCTAAGCCTGGAAACTGGGCAAATTCGCTGTCAAGGGCAGATTATGGTGACACCGGAAGGGGAGTAGGGAGTGGGGAGTAGGGAGTGGGGAGTGGGAAGTTTTGAGCTTTTCCAGTTTTGGGCTTTTCTACTTACAGCCGTCTTCATTTGCATTCACTACACCGTTCGGCTGAGCGCTTACGCCGAAGCCCAAAACCCTACACCCCACATTCGTACTCACAGGACTGTAGCTCACCCAATCAATAACTGCTATAAGACCAAGTCCTGCCATAAAAGCTACAGATACTCCATCACCCTAGCCCTCTCCCAACGGGCGAGGGAACAAGACTTTTACTGCCCTTCTCCCCAGGGAGAAGGGTCGGGGATGAGGGCAAGATCTGTAGCCTTTGCTAATTGATTTGGTATAAGACAGGGAACCGGGGATTAAATCTGATAGGTTTGCAGATATGCCGTAATCAAGGTCTTGGTTTCTGCGACCAGTGCTTGGCGCTGTGGATGATCACGAGTGAACGCTAGCCACAGCAATTCATTGGCAGCTTTGAATACCGTGGTGGCAATGAGTTCGGAGCGGATAGTATCCAGTGTGGGATTGCGCTGCAACAGAAAATTAGCCAATCCTACCAGCATTAATTGGTCGTATTCATTCATCACATTGGCATCAGCAACGGTCATCAGATCAATGAGCTGTCCCAATACGGCACGGTAGCCGGGATGGTGCTCGGCGAATTGCTCAAAGGCATCGATCATGCGATCGACATAGGTAACAATTTCCACCTCTGCCAAAGTTGCGTGAAGCTGCACAAACATCCGGTACTCTTGCTCAAAGTAACGATTGGCGAGCGCCCGTACGATCGCTGCTTTATCGGGAAAGAATTGATAGAGCGACCCGACTGAAATCTCTGCACGCATGGCAATCGCCCGTGTCGTGGTCTGCTCATACCCTAGCTCAATAAACAATTGCTCAGCTACATCCAAAACGTGGTGTACTCGCTCCTGGCTGCGTACCTGTTTAGGCTGCCGTCGCATTGTTGAAGCTTTTGGGCGATCGTCACTCACTGCTCCCCCTTCCTCTTGACAAAACATGAACACTGTTCGTATTTTATAAACATGAACACTGTTCATGTTTTAGCCACGTTTCACCCATAGGAGAGATTCTGATGCCATTCACCCCTTCTGCTGCCAAATCCCTGAACGGATCAACTATCCCGACGCTGCCATCGCTGGTACGCACGTTGAGAGGTATAAAAGCGTTTGTCACGCTCTTGTTTGACGAGAGTGGCAGTCTGGAACCCGTCTGGGAATTAAGCACCAGTCTAATGGATAGTTCTGCGTTTCAACTGGCGATCGCGACGATGAAAGAGACACCAGACATTGCCGCTTTGTTGTCAGAACGTTACATGGCTCCAGATCACGATTTAGACGCGTTGTTGTCATGCCCCAAAGGTTCTCTGGGCTATGCGTATGCGAATTATATGAAACAGGCAGGCTTTCAAATGGTTGAGCCACCGATCGCGATTAACTCGGATACCAGCTATGTCGAATACCGCTGGCAGCAAACCCACGATCTTTGGCATCTCATTACTGGCTTTGATACCAGTGAAATAGGAGAAATTGGTTTGCAGGCCTTCTATTTAGCACAGTTTCAGCTACCGCTGTCCAGTTTGCTGATTGCGAATGCGCTCGTTGCTGTGACCGTCTGGCAACCAGAGGGACTTAACCCGATGCTGAATGCGATCGCTCACGGCTGGCAATTGGGCAAAACGGCTAAACCCTTGATCGCTCAAAAATGGGAAGAAGCGTGGGAAAAACCCGTTGCTGTATGGCGTACTGAGCTGAATGTAGAACCGATTAAGCCTTGAATCAAGAGCCTTAAATCAAGAGCTTTAAATCAAGATGTCTCGCAAACTCTTCTGGCGCATCGTTCGCTTCACTCACCCCTGGCTCTCACTCGCCCTTACCCTTTGGCGCATGGCTGGCTCAAGCGGTACTGCTCGTTACCGCGCTCAAATTCGTTTCTGGTTACTCTACAGTCGAATTGACGTTGCTAACTTACTTGCGATCACGATCGACCTGATCCAACCTGAATATTGGGTTTAAGCTGTGCCCTTTTCTAATCGGTGCCTCTCACTGAGGCAGCAGCGGCAAAACCAGGATGACAAAGTAGTATACCAACGGAGCCGTAAAGACGTAACTGTCAGCGCGATCGAGGATGCCGCCATGTCCGGGAATGAGTTGCCCAGAATCTTTGACGCCTGCATCGCGTTTCATCATCGATTCCGTCAGATCGCCTAGCAGACTGGCAATGCCAATGAGTAAGCCAAGAGCGGCACCTGTGACGGGCCAGCCTGACCAATGAAGCGCCCAAGAGCCGACGATCGCCACTACAATACTCCCCGTGACACCAAAGACTGCGCCTTCAACCGTCTTTTTGGGGCTGATGTTTGAGAGGCGCGTACGTCCAAAGGTTTTGCCAAAGATATACGCGCCAATATCGGCTGCCCAAATGCAGCTAAACGCCAGCAGCGTACTGGTTAACCCTTCTGGCATACTGTGCAAATCTGTCCAGGAGTGTGGGAAATAACCATCTAACGGCAAATTGCTCACAGCCGTTTGCCCTAGCGATCGTAGCCTGACCCAGTAGCTTGGCAAATAGCCGCCATAAAACAAGCCCAGAATGGAGGTGGAAATGTCGGCGATCGTGGCGAGTTTGGGCTGAAACAGTAAGTAGAAGCAGATAAAGGTGCCTGCAACCGGAAAGACCGCATCCGCTAGCGTTGGTGAAACGGTGGAAATGAGCAGCAATGCCTGACTCACGGCTAGCGTGGTTTTAGCAGCAGGTGCAATGCCTTTGGCGTGAACAAGTTGAAAGTACTCCAACTGCCCCAGGTAAATGATGATGCCAAAACCAACGGTAAAGTACCAGCCTCCCAGCACAATCATGCTGAGTGCCAGGGCGATCGCGACAACTCCACTTGCAACACGGGGAAAAGACATGAGACTGGTTTCTTTTGACCTGCTTTCTGTTGACAGCGACTCGGTTAAACGATTCAACGTCGTTGATGAACCTCACTTCACAGTGATACCCCGAAATTTTGTCAGGCTTAACGCTTGGACTGACGCTCTCTGAACCGCCTGAGTGGAGACCCAAAGCGCTTTGAAAGAAACTACTAAGTAGGAAGGCACAATCATTTGTAGGATGGGTTAGCGAAGCGTAACCCATGCGGGCGTTGGGTTTCATGCTTCAACCCAACCTACAGCTATTTTATATTTAATTCCACCCACCTACTTAGTAGTTGTTGACCGCGATCGGTTCGTCAGGCTGCGAACGGAGATGAGATTAGCAAAAGATTAAGAAGGTTAAGAATCCTTTGGAACACTTTAGCTGAATCCAGGGTGCTCTCCCAGTAATTCTTAAGCGCTTTTGGTCAACCATGACAAAAAACAGAAACCTAAACGCTGAAGTCGGTTAAGTTTGATTAACGTGTGAACCGCGATCGCCTTACGGCTCCTCGCTGATGGTTCATCCGGGTAGGGCGTTTCAGCCACTCGCTCACCCTTCTAGTCTAATTTTTCTCCACTAAGAACAAAAATTGGATCGATCGCTGCAAAGGTTTGGTTCATGCCCCGTTTTTCCAATCGATTCACAGCCGATTGCACCACTTCGATATTGCGAGCTTGCAGTTCGGCAAAGCTCTCTGAAACCTGATACAAACCTTCCAGTGTCGCAGCCGTAGCGACGATGCGTCCCTGTGGCTGTAGGTGTTGCCATACCTCAGCTAGAATCGCTTTAATCGAACGTCCACCTTCAATGCAAACGCGGTGCGGCGACTGAGATAGGCTGGTCAAACATTCAGGCGCAATGCCCTCAATCACCTCGACATTACTCACGCCAAAGCGATCGCAGTTCCGTCGAATCAGGTTAGCCACGTCTTCGTCACGTTCGATCGCCGTAATCCTCCCCTGCGGACAGAGTAAGCCTGCCTCCACTGAAATGGTGCCTGTGCCTGCGCCAATATCCCACAGGATTGAATCTGCCTTGAGCCGCAAAGACGACAGGATGAGCAAGCGTACTTCACGTGGACTCATAGGAATACCGGGCAACCGCTCAAAGAGGTCATCGGGAATGCCAGGAGTAACGTAAGACCAGAGAGAGGAAGGCATGGGGAGAGGGATGAGGGATGAAGGATGAAGGCTAAAGGATAAATGGCTTTTAGGGCGATCGCATCGTGGATACGTCTGGGTGGGTGCTTCCCAAGCCTATCGAATAATCCGGAACCCTGGTGTCCCAAATATCACATCAAACCGATCTACTGCTAGTGTTCTGTCAAGAATTTTTTGACGGGTTGAAAACCCTCAAGAAACACACCTTCAAATTTTCCCAGCTTTGGTTTACCCGTCAAATTTTAGTTGACGGACTACTAGCAGAGAACGATTCGTAGCGTTTCCAGGCTGGAATCGGCACAGCCGCTAATCGTGCCACCGATCGCGAGGATAGTTTGCAAAGAAGCGATCGCCTCTGCCGAGATCACCTCTCCCGGCATCAACACTGGAATCCCTGGTGGATAAGGACAAATTAGCTCGGCGCTGATGCGATTGACGGCTTGCGCGATTGGGACGGCTTCAGTGGCAGCGAAGAAAGCGTCGCGAGGGGTGAGGAGGGAGGAAGGAGGGATAAAGGATAAAGGATGAAGGATAAGGGAGGAAGGACGTTGCTTCTCTCTGCGTCTCTGTCGCTCGGCGGTTTCTCCTTGCATCGCTGCCAGTGCCCCAAAAGCCTGCACTAATGCCTCAAGGTCAGCGCTGGTATTGCCCACACTTACAATAAACGTCAAGTGCTGCAACGATGGCAATTCAGCCGTCACACCGAGTTGTTCATTGAGGATTGCGTCAGCCTCGAAGCCACTGATGCCAAGACCAGTGACGGTGACAGTGAGACGGGTACGATCGAGCGCTATAAACCCTGCCGTTCCGGCTTGCTCTGGCTTCAGCGTTGACAGCCCTGGCATTTGGTCAAGGCGCGATCGTGCTTCGTCTGCCAGTTGTAGCGTGTGTTCCAGGAGTTGCTTGCCCTGGGTAGCCATTTGTTGACGCGCTGCATCCAGGGAAGCCAGCAGCAGATAGCTGGGACTGGTGGACTGCACAAGCTGGAGCGCCTTGCTAATTCGATCGCCCTTGACGCGATCGCCCCTGGTATGCAGCATTGCCGCTTGAGTCATGGCAGACAGCACTTTATGGGTAGACTGCACCACTAAATCTGCTCCTGCTGTCAGTGCAGCGATCGGCAGCTCTGGATGAAACGCAAAATGGGCACCATGCGCTTCATCCACCAGCAGGGGCATGTTGTGTTGATGGGCAAGCTGCGCGATCGCCGCCACATCACCACACACGCCGTAATAGGTTGGGTAGACCATCAGCACTGCTTTCGCATCGGGATGCTGAGCTAGTGCTTCAGCGATCGCAGCAGGCGTAACGCTATGGGCAAGATCCAGCGTTGGATCGTAGTCTGGCTGGATGAAAATGGGGACGGCACCCGAAAGAATGAGTCCTGAAACGGCTGATTGATGCACATTGCGCGGCAGGATGATTTTGTCACCAGGGTTGCAGGTTGCCAGTATCGCGGCGATCACGCCCGCGGTTGAACCGTTAGTCAAAAACCAGGTGCGATCGGCTCCAAAGGCTCCTGCTGCCAAGGCTTGAGCTTCCTGAATCACCCCTTGCGGCGCAAAGAGATTATCTAACTCCGGCAATTCTGGCAAATCGGCTTGAAAGACCTGTGCTCCCAATAGAGCCGCTAAGGACGCTGGAATGCCTTGCCCACGCTTATGTCCTGGTGTGTAGAACGGGACGTGGGGCTTTTGAACACAAGACTGAAGCGCCTTTAGTAAAGGTGTCTCGGTTTGGGGGTCTAGAACGCGATCGCAATCAGGTTGCATCAAGCAGGAAGCCCTTGTGTGAGCGTTACCCTACCATTGCACGTCGATCGTCGTTTGAGGCAACGCTTACGCCTTTGCTGTTCAACGATCGCCTGCATTGGGTTCCGTATCAGTCGTTAAAGCATTCTCCGCCAAAGGTGATGCCTAGTTAGGAAGATGTAATCTCTCTAGTGGCTTTCTAGGCTGATGAGTGTCCATCATTCGAGTCACCATCATGATCTACATACCCGATCCACCGATTCCCATGCCCGATCCGCCGATCCCTAGCCCTGGTACAGTGCCACAGCCGATTCCCGGACCTGTGCCCGAACCGATTCCTGGTTCCGTACCGGAACCTGTCCCCGGAACGATTCCACAAACGGTGCCGGGTACCATTCCGCAGACCATTCCAGAGCCAGTTTAGGCGAGGCAGCGCAGGGTTTAGTTTGGCGATCGCAGATTTTAGCTTCGGTTGATGAGTCGAAACATCCAGCCAAAACTTAGAATGAGGGTTGACGTTGGTTCACTCGGATGGACTGACCCCGCCAAAATCACAACTCTAAACCCTAAAATTCATGCTGAGAGCCGGGATTGTTGGACTGCCCAACGTTGGAAAATCGACTTTATTCAATGCCCTAGTTGCAAACGCCAAGGCGCAAGCTGCCAACTTCCCCTTTTGCACGATCGAACCCAACGTGGGTGTCGTTGCAGTCCCGGACGAACGGCTGCAAGTGCTGGCAAAGATTTCGACTTCCGCAGAAATTGTGCCAACGCGAGTTGAGTTTGTAGATATTGCCGGACTGGTGAAGGGAGCCAGTCAGGGCGAAGGTTTGGGTAATCAGTTTTTGGCAAACATTCGTGAGGTCGATGCGATCGTCCACGTGGTGCGCTGCTTTGACGATGACGATATCATTCACGTGTCTGGTTCTGTAGATCCGGCACGGGATATTGAGATCATTAATCTCGAACTGGCACTGGCAGATTTGGGGCAAATTGAGAAGCGGATCGATCGCGCCCGCAAGCAAGCCCGTGGCAACAAAGAGCTGCAAGTGGAAGTGGATGCCCTGGAAAAACTAACCGCAGTCCTTAACGAAGGCAACCCTGCACGCCAGGTCAGTCTTAACGAAGACGAAGAGGCAGCGATTAAAGCGCTGGGGCTGCTGACTCGCAAACCGATCATCTATGCCACAAACGTTTCAGAAGACGATCTGGCAACGGGTAATGCCTGGGTTGAGGAAGTGCGGACGATCGCCGCTACCGAGAACGCTCAGGTTGTCATCATTTCAGCGCAGGTGGAGTCGGAACTGGTGGATATTCCCGAAGCCGATCGTGCCGATTTTCTCGAATCGCTCGGTGTTCAGGAAGGCGGGCTGAAATCACTGATTCGCGCTACTTATGAACTGCTTGGACTCCGCACCTACTTCACCACAGGACCCAAAGAAACGCGTGCCTGGACGATTCATGCCGGAATGCTGGCTCCTCAAGCCGCAGGTGTCATCCACACCGACTTTGAGCGCGGCTTCATTCGTGCTGAAACCGTCGCGTATAAAGATCTCACCACGACTGGCTCGATGAGCGCCGCTAAAGAAAAAGGGCTGGTTCGCAGCGAAGGCAAAGAATACGTGGTGCAGGAAGGAGATGTACTGCTATTCCGGTTTAACGTGTAGGTAAGACAATCGACCTTAAACACTGATTATGCCTTGCCATCAATGCTTGCAGAGTGACGACCAAACCTGTGAAACCTGGCACGGCTGTTTGAGACAGCTTTTTCCAGTGGGTGTTTGTCGCTATGCCTGGAATTGTTTGGGCATACTAGCTCAAGACAACAGGGAAGCGGTGCTTTATAACAGTGGTTAACCGCCTATGGAGAGTGGAACGATGGGCACGTAGCGACTGGGGTTAACGGTGCTTGCGTTTGCGATCGCGGCTAGGTATCAAGCGGCAACCAGAACATGAGACAACCCTCTCCAGAACAGGCAAGTAGTTGACATGACCAGAGCAGACATTCTTGTAGTTGACGACACCCCGCAGAACCTGCGCCTCCTTTCCAATATTTTGACGAAAGAAGGCTATCTAGTCCGTCAGGCGCTCAGCGGCAAGATGGCAATGACAGCAATCCAGGCTGTGCCGCCAGATCTGATTCTGCTAGACATTATGATGCCTCAAATGGATGGGTACAGCTTTTGTCAAACCTTGAAAGCGAAGGCGGAGACTGCTGCGATTCCAGTCATTTTTTTGAGTGCTCTCACGGATGGCTCCGATAAAGCAAAGGCGTTTGCGGTGGGTGGCGCAGACTACATCAGCAAGCCCTTTCAACTAGAAGAAGTGTTAGCGCGGGTGCGAAATCAACTGGCACTCGTGGCAGCCGAAACCCAAAACCAACAGCTTAGCGCTCACCTCGAAGATCGGGTTAAAGAGCGCACCCGCCAACTCGAAATCGCCAACCGGGAACTGTACCGCGAAATTCTAGAGCGTAAGATGCTCCAGTCCCAGCTTTTGGAACAGGCGACTCACGATGCCCTCACAGGCTTACCCAATCGCGCGTTCTTTCTTGATCGCACGCGACAGGCGCTCAGTGCCATGCAAGCCGATGCAAACGCACAGTTTGCCGTGCTGTTTCTTGACTGCGATCGCTTCAAAGTAGTGAATGATTCTCTAGGGCACTTCATTGGTGATCAACTCTTAGTGGCGATCGCGCGTCGTCTTAAACAGACTCTCCATCCCACAGTGACGCTAGCACGGTTAGGCGGCGATGAATTCACCGCCTTGCTGACAGAAGCTGCCGCTATCACGAGTGTGATCCAAACGGCTAACCAAATGCTGGATGCCTTTACCCAACCGTTTCAGCTTGAGGGGCGTGAGGTTTTTATTACAGCCAGTATTGGGGTGGCGATCGGCAATGTAAAGTACAGTCAACCAGAACATCTGTTGCGCGATGCCGACATGGCGATGTATAGCGCTAAAGCCTCTGGCAAAGAGCGCTACCAAATCTTTGACCCGATACTCCATCAAAACGCGCTTAAACGCTTGCAGCTCGAAATTGACCTCCGTAAAGCGCTTTACCAGCAAGAGCTGATCGTTCACTATCAGCCCATTGTGGCGCTCCCAACGGGCAACCTTATAGGGTTTGAAGCACTTGTCCGCTGGTTGCATCCTCAGCAAGGTTTAGTTTCACCAGGCGTGTTTATTCCCATTGCTGAAGAAACTGGTTTGATTGCACAGATTGGACATTGGGTTTTGAAGCAGTCATGTCACCAAATGCGGCAGTGGCAGGACGAAACCACTGACCGATCGCTCACAATGAGCGTTAATTTATCAGCCCGTCAATTGGCACAAGCCGATTTAGTTGAGCAAATTGACCAGATTCTTGCCGAAACCCAGCTCGACCCTCAGTACCTCAAGCTGGAGCTTACCGAAAGCGCTATTATGGATAACGCTCAAGCGGCAGAAAGCGTCTTACAAGCACTACGAAAACGGCAAATTCAACTTAGCATTGATGATTTTGGCACAGGCTATTCATCACTCAGCTATTTACATTCGTTTCCAGTCAATACGCTGAAGATCGATCGCTCTTTCATTCAGCAGATGGGCGAACACTCAGACGATTTAGGACTGGTGCCTTTAATTATCAACATTGCTCATAAAATGGGCATGACGGTAACCGCTGAAGGCATTGAAACCCAGAATCAATTAAACCATTTAAGAGCTTTAAACTGCGACTTTGGGCAAGGGTTTTTCTTCTTCAAACCGTTAGAAGCAGACAAGATTAGCCCGCTTCTGACCTCGATTGCACACCATGCCGAGTCTGATGTGAAGACAGCGCAGTAGCACGTCATTTTAGACAGGCGGCAAATGTGCTTCAGCAACAGATTGATCGGCATGAATGCATTAGGCTTCAGCAATGAATTAACCGTTCTACAGGAACCTATACTGAGAGCACTAACCTCCATGTCTGAAAGCAACGGGAACCCTCAAGATTCCTCTGTCACGGTTGTTATTTCACGACGAGTTAAGCGGGGATGCGAAGTCGAATTTGAAGCCTTTTTGACTGGAGTCACCGCAACTTGCAGCCAGTTTCCAGGCTACCTGGGCAGCAGCATCTTTCGTCCAGCCAGTGCCGATGATCCGGAGTATCGGGTCATTTTTAAGTTCGATCGGCTGGGCAATCTCCGTCGTTGGGAAGCATCAGAGGAGCGCCAGCAGTGGTTTACCCAGGCAGAAGCGTTGACTGAATGCCCTCCCAAGGTGCAGGTTTTATCTGGTCTGGAAACCTGGTTCACCTTACCTGGCAGGGCTGCGATCGTCCCACCGCCCCGCTACAAAATGGCATTGGTGACATGGCTAGCCGTCTTTCCGCTGATCACGGTGATTTCGACGGTGCTTCAAACCCAACTTTCGCCGTTTCCGATCGTCTTCCGGGTGATGGTTGTCGCTGCGATCGCTGTACCGACTATGACCTACTTCCTTATGCCCCAAATGACACGTCTCTTTGCTTGGTGGCTGTATTCATACCCCTCAACCTTGGCAGCGACCCAGACGGATGACGCTCCACCAAGGCTCGAAGCCAGTGCAGTGCCGCCGCTGTTTGCGCCAGTAGTGCCTGTCGAGTTGGTCGAGATCGAGGCGATGCCAGCAGCGGTCGTCCGCTCAACGGCTTCCCCTCTTTTATGAGAACGCGCCGAATTTTAGGAGGACACGCCAAAGATGTCTAACTGCTCTATGGGTTGCTGGGTGGTTTCGTAGCGGTTGCCGTTCTTCTCGCGGGCTGAGGGACTGGTTTGCCCCCCTTTGCGTAGACCGATCGCAATCTTACTGTGCTTCTCAATTTGTCCCATGACCTGCCGTGCGCGTTGAATGACGGATGTGGGTAAGCCTGCCAACCGTCCGGCTTCAATCCCGTAGGAGCGATCGGCTCCACCGGGCTGTACCTTGTGCAGAAAAATAATTTGGTCAGGCATTTCCTTCACCACCACCTGATAGTTAGCGACGTTGGGCAGCATGGACGCGAGTTCGTTGAGTTCGTGGTAGTGGGTGGCAAAAATTGTGCGGGCGCGGATCTCGGTTGCGAGATGCTCAGCGACAGCCCAGGCGATCGACAGCCCATCAAACGTTGCCGTACCCCGCCCAATTTCGTCCAGTAGAACGAGCGATCGTGGGGTCGCATGATTCAAAATATTCGCCGTTTCATTCATCTCCACCATAAAAGTCGATTGCCCTGTTGCCAAATCATCCACGGCACCCACACGGGTGAAAATGCGATCGCAAATGCCCAGCGTCGTTGCCTGCGCTGGTACAAAACTGCCCACCTGTGCCATCAGTTGAATCAACCCAACTTGACGGAGGTAACAGCTTTTGCCGCTGGCGTTGGGTCCGGTGAGGACGATTAAATCGGGTGAGGAGTGAGGAGTGTAGCTTGCTTCCGCTTCGCGGTGGGGTGAGGGGTGAGGAGTGAGAGGCAAAGCTTTGAGTTTTTCTTTGCTTTCTGCTCCCTCTACTTCCTCCGCTCCTTTATACCCCTCTTCCCTCTCCCCTCTCCCCTCTCCTCCCATCGCCGTCGAATTGGGCACAAAGAACCCCGCTGGTAAAGATTGCTCGACCACGGGATGGCGACCTTCAAGAATGTGGATCTCGCGATCGCTCCCGATCGCGGGACGGCAGTAGCCCTGGTAAACGGCGATTTCAGCAAAGCTACACAGAACGTCGATCGCCGCGACTGACCGGGCGACGGTGCGGATCAATTCTGCGTGTTCACCGACCTGCGATCGCAACTCGGCAAAGATTTCGTATTCCAGGTGGCTCAGGCTATCTTGAGCCACCTGGATGCGACCTTCGCGTTCTTTTAAGTCCTGGGTGATGTAGCGCTCTTCGTTGGTGAGGGTTTGCTTGCGAGTGTAGCCGTCGGGCACCTGACCTGCTTTGTTCCGCGAGATGCTGATGTAGTAGCCAAAGGTCTTGTTGTAGCCGACTTTGAGCGTTGAAATGCCTGTGCGATCGCGCTCGACGATCTCTAGATTTTTAATCCATTCCTGATCCGCTTCCACTTGCTGACGCAGGGAATCCAGTTGAGGGTTCACGCCCGATCGAATCAGGTTGCCGTCGGTAAGGTAAAGCGGGGGCGTATCGACGAGGTGTGCGTGGAGATGCTGCTCCAACTGTTCTAGGACAGGTGGCACAGTCTGGAGGTCTTGCAGGTAACGCGATCGCGCGGATTCCACCAGTCGCCCCAAATCGGGCAGCTTGTCGAGAGAGTCTGCCAGCGCCACGAGGTCGCGGGCATTGGCGGTGCCTGAACCCGCCCGACCCGCCAAGCGCTCCAGGTCATAGATTTGCTTGAGCAGGCGTTGCAGCGTTTGGCGTAGCGAACCGTTGGCGACCAGTTCGGCGATCGTATCCTGGCGATCGCAAATCTGACTTGGCTGGAGCAATGGTTGCAGGAGCCACCGCCGCAGCGCCCGACTGCCCATCGCTGTCACCGTCTTGTCGAGTGCCCACAGGAGCGACCCATGAAAGGTGCCATCTCGCGCCGTCTGGGTAATCTCCAGATTGCGCCGCGTCTGATGGTCAATCACCAGATACTCGGTGAGCGTGTAGGTACAGAGAGGCTGTAGAGGGAAAGTCTTAAGGGATGAAGGATGAAGGATGAGGGATGAAGTTGGCTTCCGCTCTTCGGTGGCATGGGCACTGGGGGATGACGGATCGCTTTCGCCTTCATCCTTTATTCCTTTGCCTTTTGCCTTTTGCCTTTTGCCTTCATCCTTTACGATCCCTTTCTCCGTCGTGGTTGCCACATATTCCAACAGCCCACCTGCTGCTCGGACGGCTAATGGCAGATGCTCACAGCCCATGCCTTCAAGCGATCGCACCCGAAAGCGTTGCAAAAGCCGATACCGGGCTTCGGAGAGGACAAAGGGAGCTTGCGATCGCAGCGTGTAGCAGAACTGAGGCGGCAGGCAAGCAGGCAGGTGTTCTGATTTTTCGCCCGGTCGCAGCAGACTGACCAGATCGGGCGCATTGGTGGGTACGAGCACTTCCGAGGGTTGTAAGCGTAACAGTTCCTGGGTCAACTGCTCTAGCTCTTGCGCCTGGGTGGTGAGAAATTCGCCTGTGGAGACATCGGCATACGCCAAGCCCCAGTGATTCCCGGCAATGACGATCGCGGCTAAAAAGTTGTTGCGACGAGCGTTGAGCATCCCTTCTTCCAGAATGGTGCCAGGGGTAATGACGCGGGTAATATCGCGCCGTACCAGTTGCCCCTGCGCTTCAGCCGCGTCTTCCATCTGGTCGCACACAGCGATCGCGTAGCCTTTCTCCACCAGCAAGGCACAGTAGCGATCGAGCGCATGGTGAGGAATGCCCGCGAGAGGGACTTTTCCAACCTCTTTTCCCGCATCCTTCGCAGTCAGAATTAGCTCTAGTTCACGGGCAATGGCGATCGCGTCTTGAAAAAACGTCTCAAAAAAGTCCCCCACGCGGTACAGCAGCAGCGCATGAGGATACTGGTCTTTCAGTTCCACATAGTGACGAATCATAGGCGTGAGCAGGGCGCGATCGACTGAGCGATGATCGGCGTAGCGCACCGCATGTTTCACCAGGCGTTCTGGCAGCCCCTTGGTAAGCTCGGCATCAAAATCCGTCATGAATCAACGTAGAGGCACAGTTTCATAGACTCTATCGTAAAAGTTCTGCTGACGTATGGGGTTTCGCCTCTGCGTCTCCGCACCTCTGCGGTTAGCCATTCTATTCAGAGACACACGCCGTTTCTATAGTTTTTTGAACAGTGAACAGAAAGACGCTCCCTTTACCCAGTCTGCTGTTACAGTGAGGCATTCTGCAAAGCATCAGGCGATCGCGGCATCTACATTGAATCGCTCCAAATTAGTTGATCCCAAACGATGGGCATCTTCTATACTGCTTTCGTGTCTCAACCGCCTCAATGAGCAACCACTCCTCAAGCAAACTATGTCTCAGGATGCCAGCGCCCGTACAAAACTTCTTCAGCCGTCGTCTGATGCCTCACCGTTTTCAGCCGAGTCTCTTGGCTCCGATGTTACAGAGTCCGCTAGCTTTCCAGTCGAATCCTACGCCGATCGCCTCATGGACGATTTGTTTGGCGACGTGGAACGCCTGCTCGATAGCGGCACGATGCCATCGGAGCCTGTGCGCCTGGAGCCTCTTGAGACTGCGTTAGCAGCACCAAAACGTAGCAGCTTTGTCGATCTGGTGTCGCCGTTGCTGCGTCGATCGGAGGTAGAGCCACCGTCAGCGCTAGACTGGCAGGACGCTGATGCGTTGCTGGTGCACCACCGGAAGGCAACGGAGCGATCGCTTGCACAGCAGCCTTTAAGCGAGAGTGTGCGTGCCTCCGTCCGTTCGTACGATCGCCTGCTGCTAGGTGTTGGTTGCCTTTCGCTGTTGACTGTTCTCGCTGTCTGGCTGCTCAACCTCTACACCCAGCGGCAGGCTGCTCCCGTTGCCATTGCGCCGCCCGCCACCAATGCTGTTCCTTCCACAGCCGATCATCAGTTTGTTAACTACTTACAGCAAGCACTCAAGGCGATCGATCAACAGCAATCTGGCTCGACCACGGTTGGCGCGAATGGCGCACCAACGAGCCTGCCAACCGTAGCCTTACCAGGCACCCCCACGATCCAAAACACATCACCCACAGGCACGACTACACCTGGCACAATTACCCGCCCAGCAACAGGACTATCACGGCTTTATGTGCCTGTCTATCAAGTGCCGCAAGCTGGTCAGCCTGGTAGCCCGTCTGTCGCACCATTGCCCTCTGTAAAAGCACCGACCGCTGTGCGTCAGCCGATTCCGCTTTCGGTGCCTGGTATTGCCAAAAAGTTGGTGGGAGTCTTGGAGTTGGGCGATCGCTCCGCTGCCCTCATCGAAATCAACGGCGTGACCCAGCGCTACCGCATCGGCGAAAGCATCGCTACAAGTGGTTGGACATTGGTTGAAGTATCTCAAAATCAAGCCGTTATTCGCCGCAATGGTGAAGTGCGATCGATTTTCACTGGTCAGAGCTTTTAGAAGCTGTTAGTTTTTAGTGGTTGGTTGTTAGTAGAAGAGACGGGTTAAAGTTCTGAGTTCTAAGTTATTTCTGACTCCTCACTTCTGGTTCCCGCCTCTAACAACTAAAAACCAACAACCAACCACTGCTTCGGAGCAAACATATGGGTCTATTTGACGATTTCAGCCAGTTTCTCGAAACGCGACTTGAGGAATTTTTGCGCGATAATCCGCAGCTAGAATTGCTCGTTCTCGAAGAGACGCTGCGCGATCAGGAAGAAGAAACCCTCAAGCTGATGACCGATCTGAGGCGACAGGAGAAAGCGCTTCAGGACGAAATTCTGGCGATCGCGCGTGAAATCCAGCTTTGGCATGGGCGCATTGAGAAAGCGAAAGCATCAGGACGGCTCGATTTGGCAGAACCTGCTCAGGAACATGAGGCAAGCCTATTGCGGCAGGGCAACCAGCGCTGGGGACAGATGGAAGTGTTAAAAGAGCGCCTCAAGCAAACTCAGCAGTTGCAGCAGCAAATCCAGCAGCGCCGCAAAGAAGTTCAGGTCAAAGTTACCCAGGCGCAAGCAACTCGCGCGACGGCTGCGACGACTGAACAGAAATGGAATAGCGCTGGCTGGAACCAAATTCCCACTTCATCCAGCAGCGTTGGCGATTTAGAACAGCAGTTTCGCCGCTGGGAAGCCGAAGAAGAGCTACAGGAACTCAAGCGCAAGATGGGACGGTAGAACGCTACCCCCTGGGTTGGTGGGGTTTGCTGATGGTGAAAGAGATGGGATGATCGGTGGCACGATCGCGCTGTAGCGGCAAATCCTTTTGCACTAAAGTCTGTGGCTTTGACGGCGCTTCAGCGGTTAAACGGTCTTCCTGAAGCGCTTCTGGCTTTTTATAGTCCAGATGAAACGGCAGATGAGTCAGCTTGTTGTAGTTAGACGCGATCGCCAAAAGCGCACCACCCAACATAAAAATCGGCAGCGGCAACGAGAACTGCTGCACCCATTGCAGTCCTTCTGTTGCGCCAAACAGCAAAACAAAGCAGGCAATCCAGACCTTCACCATCGAACCCAGGCTACCGAAACGGTACACATTACATCGCAGCATACCCGAAAAATTCGGTTTCGATCGCTGCCTCGCCTCAACGCAGTGGAAACCATACATCCTCGTTCGTCACAGCGCTAAACTAGGGTCTGGATTTGCTTTGGTCATTGGCGATGGATGCAGTATCACAAATCACTCCTGAAGTTGAACAGCGCGTACAGGACTTGCGAAAACTACTCTGGCAAGCAAGCTACGACTACTACGTGCTGGACGCGCCCACGATCGACGATGCCGTCTATGACCAGCTTTACCGAGAATTAGTGGATCTGGAAACCCGTTGCCCGGAGCTAATTGCTCCTGATAGTCCGACGCAGCGGGTTGGTGAGCGTTCTGCCAGTCAGTTTGTCTCCGTCAAGCACAACATTCCGCTGTATAGCCTGGAAAACGCCTTCGGCAACGAAGATTTGGCGAAATGGCAGGAGCGCTGGCAGCGGCAGCTACTAGCAAGCGATCGTCCCTCAGCACTCGACACGATCGACTACGTATGTGAGCTAAAAATTGACGGCAACGCGCTGGCATTGACCTATGAAAACGGCATTCTGACGCGTGGTGTGACTCGCGGTGACGGCATTGCAGGTGAAGCGATTACCCAAAACGTCAGGGCAATTCGATCGATTCCCCTCCGGCTCAATTTAGACAATCCTCCACCCGTTGTAGAAGTTCGCGGTGAAGCGTTTCTGCCACTGGCATCATTCGAGCAAATCAATCAGGAGCGTGAACAAGCAGGTGAAGCACTCTTCGCTAATCCTAGAAATGCTGCTGCCGGCACCCTCCGTCAGTTGGACTCTAAAATTGTCGCCCGCCGCAAACTCGATTTCTTCGCCTACACGCTCCATTTCGGCAGTGGCAATTTGAGTTTAGAGAGTGGCGAATCAAACCCCACTCCCGACTCCCCACTCCCGACTCCCGACTCCCAATGGCACTGCCTGGAACTGCTCAAACAAATGGGCTTCCGCGTTAACCCCGAACGGCGACAATGCGCCCATTTGCAGGCTGTACAGGAATACTGCGATCGCTGGTCAATCGATCGCACCCAACTCCCCTACATGACGGATGGTGTAGTCGTCAAAATCAACTCGCTGGCACTCCAAGCTCAGTTGGGCTTCACGCAGAAATTTCCCCGCTGGGCGATCGCGCTCAAATATCCCGCAGAGGAAGCACCCACGATCGTGGAGCGGATTAGCGTCAATGTGGGGCGTACAGGAGCCGTAACACCCCTCGCAGAGATGCGTCCTGTGCAGTTGGCAGGTACGACTGTAGCGCGAGCAACTCTACACAACAGCGATCGCATCGCCGAACTGGATATCCGCGCTGGTGATACCGTCATCGTCCGCAAAGCAGGCGAAATTATTCCCGAAGTGGTGCGCGTCCTCTATGACCTGCGACCCGATGGCACAGCAACCTACCACATGCCCACCCACTGTCCAGAGTGCGGTCAACGCCTGGTCAAGCCCGACGACGAAGCGGTTACGCGCTGTATCAACGCCTCCTGTCCCGCCATTTTGCGCGGCGCGTTGGTACATTGGGCATCCCGCCAAGCGTTAGATATCAACGGCTTGGGCGAAAAGCTCGTGCTGCAATTTGTGGAGACGGGACTCGTAGAATCGGTGGCTGATCTGTATGACATCACCCTCGATCGCCTGCTCCTCCTGGAACGCATGGGCAAAAAGTCCGCCGAAAAACTGGTGCAGGCGATCGCTGACTCAAAGCAGCAACCCTGGGCAAGAGTGCTTTATGGGCTGGGCATCCGTCATGTTGGTAGTGTCAACGCTCAGATTTTGACCGAACGCTTCTCCACTGTGGAATCGCTGGCAGTCGCAGCGGTCGAGACGATCGCGACTGTCTTTGGTATTGGCAGCGAAATTGCTCAGTCTGTTTACGACTGGTTTCAAAATCCAGCCAACCAATCACTGATTCAGCGCCTCCAAGCCGCAGGCTTACAGTTCCAGGCAGACCGTGAAACTCAACCCACTGCACTCAACCCTTCCCTCGTTGGCAAAACCTTTGTCGTCACAGGCACCCTGCCTACCCTCAAACGCGACGACGCAAAAGCGATGATTCAGTCAGCGGGCGGCAAAGTCACCGATTCGGTCAGCAAAAAAACCGATTATTTAGTCGTGGGGGAAGAGGCTGGTGCCAAGCTTGAAAAAGCACAGGTGTTAGGCATTACTCAACTCTCTGAAGCGGAACTATTAGAACTCTTGGCACAGTTCTGATCAAGGCAGATCGCGGTCTTCTATCGTCGCTGCAACGGCATCCTGTTCATTCACGCTTTGCCTGGGAACACTGAAGCTACCGATCGACGCTCTTTTCGGTCACTCATGAGCAAGCGCACAGCTAAGACAAGCCCACCCGAAGCGTCCAGCGCTGCCAGCATTCTCTCCATGCTGCCCCTAGAAGCCCAACAATGGGCAGAGAGTTTGCCCTGGAAGCAGCGTCGTTTTGTGCTGTCGCTCTGTCATTTGATGTGTGCTGCCTCGCCTGCAATGCAAGCCACTTTTTTGGATGACTATACCGCTGATGGATTAATTTCAAAAGTTCTGGAAGACCGCGATACCAAACAAAAAGTCAGCCACTATTTAAAGGAGTTCAACGTTAAAACCGAGCTAAATGCGATCGCCCTCAGAGGCTATATTCGACAGTTTTACATCCACTCGGCTCAGGACGTGCGCGGTCAACCCGACCTCTATCTAGAATCGGCACTGCGATTGGTGATGAGTACCGCAGAGCGCAATCATGTGTTTAGCTACATCCTGGGGTTTGAGCTGCTTAAAATGATGTTTCGGATGAGCTGGTTTCAGCACGAAAAACTTTATCGGTTGCAGCGAAACCAGGATGAGTTTATTAACACCTACATTCGACCGATTCAACACACCCATAAGCTGAATCACATCATCGTGCCAAAAGATGAACGCCTGTTTTTTGCACGACGCGATTATTTTGTGCAAAAGCCCTCAATGAGTGAGAAGAAGCTAGTTGAACTGGCGATCGCCACCTTCACCACTGAAACCACCACAAATTTTGGCTTCTCCATTATTCGCCATTCCCAATCGCTCATCTTCGACTACGACTATATTTTTGCAGCCGAGCAGGAAGCGTTGTCCTACACCGAATAGATTATTGACCGCTGATTGAGGAACGCTCTGTACCGCTGCGCTACGGAGTTTTGAGGCTCCCCGATGCTCTACTGACCAAGCGTTGACCCTTGTTTGCGTTACCATAGGCAGTGCAGCAGAGAGCGTATTCATGAGCCAGTCTTACAGTTCTAAGGTGGGAGCGCGATCGACAGTGCTTCGTGTCGGCAACACCAAACAATGGTCACCCGTAGCAGCAAGCCTATCTGCCTTCGTGCTTTTAGCAGGATGTACCACTCAACCCCAAGCAACGGGCAACGTTTCGCCAACCCCTTCAATCGTGGTTAGCCCTGTGGCAACCCCCAGCCCTGCAATGGCAAATAAATCGCCGGCGACGAAAGACCTGGAAAGCCGCTTAGGCAAAGCGTTTACAGCGTCTACCGAAGTGCCTTTGGACTCGGTTGATTGTCCAGCCCAGTTTGATGTGAAGGTAGGCAACCGCTTTAACTGCCAGGCGACCGCTGATAGTCAGCCCTTTACGATCGCGGTCGAACTGACCAATCCAGACGGTCAGTTTCAGTGGACCACCAAAGAATTATTAGTCCTGTCAAAACTAGAGCAGTTCATCCAGAGCCGCATTCGTGACAAAGGTGGACCGGACGTGACGGCAAATTGCGGTGGCAAGCTTCGCGTTGCGCAACCAGGAGACGCGTTTGAATGCAAAGTGACTGGCGCTCAAGGGCAGGCGCGGTCTGCTCAAATCAAGGTCAAGGATGAACAGGGCGGTGTGGATATTTCATTGCGTTAAGCCCGTAAGATCCTTCACAGTATGGTAAGTAGGGGTTGCGGATCTTGATCCTGTGTTAATCTAGTTGGCAGAGTTTAATTTGGTGTGGTGCCTGTTCTTGGTTTCAGCAGACTTCTCTCCGGAGCTAAACCTTCTTACTGATCACTCTCCGGAGCTATTCCATGTCAATCTATGTAGGCAACCTTTCCTACGCCGTTACACAAGACGATCTCACCAGCATTTTCGCAGAGTATGGCACGGTCAAGCGTGTGCAGCTTCCCACCGATCGCGAGACGGGTCGCCCCCGTGGTTTCGGTTTTGTCGAGATGGAAACCGACGCTGAAGAGACTGCCGCAATCGAAGCCCTCGATGGCGCAGAGTGGATGGGTCGTGACCTCAAAGCCAACAAGGCGCGCCCACGTGAAGATCGCCAACCGTCTGGAGACAATGGGATGGGCAGCAGAGGCTATTCCAGCAGTAGAGGCGGCGACTACGGCGGTCGCTAGTCAACCTTTTTATGGCAAAATGTATTCGCTTCAGCGAGACTCTTTTCCGTGAGTTTTACTGGAGGTTTTTTATGGAGCTAAGGCTCAGAGGATTGAATGACTCAGGTAGTTTTAGGTGAAAACGAGGGTATTGAATCGGCGCTACGGCGATTCAAACGTCAGGTTTCTAAAGCCGGCATTTTTGCAGACATCAAACGGTTGCGGCAATTTGAAACCCCGATCGAAAAGCGCAAGCGTAAGGCGATCGCAAAACGCAAGCATCGCTTTAAGTAGACAAACCGTCTCCTCTTGTGGCAAGCCGCGTCTAGCTCAGTCGCTTCCGCTCACTGCGGAGGCGCACCCATTCTGCTGTAAAAAAGACTAATCCAGATGCCAGAATCAGGACAACGCTCAGAGCATTGATGTCTGGTTTCACACCCGTGCGAATGCGGCTGAAAATTTCCATTGGCAACGTGTTTGTGCCTCCTCCCGCCGTGAAGCTAGCGATCAGGAAATCGTCCATGCTCAGCACAAACGCGAGCAAGCAGCCAGAGACGATCGCAGGCATCAACTCCGGCAGCAGCACTTGCACAAACGCCTGACCAGGCGTTGCGCCCAGGTCGAGCGCAGCCTCCTCTAAATGTGGATTCAGGTTCGTCAGACGAGTGGAAACGACAAGCGCCACATAAGACAGGCAGAAGACAACGTGTGCCGCTACGACTGTCCATAAGCTCAGTTGAATCGCACCACCACTGAACGGGATCGCCACTGCCGCCAAAAAAACCAGCGTTGCCACGGCGATCGCAATATCTGGAATGATGAGCGGCAGATACGAAAGGCCCCGATACAGACTTTTCCCTGGAAACTGATAGCGCGCCAACCCCACCGCCATCAGCGTGCCAATTACCGCTGCAATCCCCACCGCAAAAAACGCCACACTCAGGCTAGCCCTCAAAGCTGAAAGAATGCGCTGGTCGCTAAAGAACTTGCGATACCACTCCAACGTAAAGCCCTGCCAGCCAACGCTATAGGGCGACTGGTTAAAGCTGTAAAACGTCAGCACCAGAATGGGGAAGTACATAAAGCCAAACATCAGCAGTGAGAACAATGCCTGCCAGGAGAGAGGGAGTTTGGGTTTGGGTGAGGACATGGGAAGAAGGAGAGGGATGAAGGGGGGGAGAGATGAGGGATGAGTTATGGTTGCCCGCTGCTCCCTGCTTTCTAACAGGTGGCGCTAACAGAATCACTAACGCTTAATATGCCTCTAGCTTCTGCCTGCAAGCTCTAAACGTTGCTGGCATTGCGATCGCCGTATCTCAGCAGCAGCGCGATCGCCAGACTGACCGCCAGAATCAGCAGACTGCTGAGGGCTGAACCAAAGCCCCAGTTTTGGGTTGCACCAAGGAATTGATTGTAAATCAAACGAGCAGCCGTCATGCTGGATGCGCCGCCCAAAAGTTCCGGGTCAACGAAGTCGCCGAGACCTGTGATGAAGACTAAGAGCGCACCCGCTGTAATGCCTGGTAAGGTTTGCGGCACGGTCACTCGCCAGAATACCTGCGACGGTGGTGCGCCCAGATCTGCCGCCGCTTCCAGCAGTCGTCGATCGAGCTTTTCTAACGAGGCGTAGAGAATCAGCACCATGTAGGGCAACAGGCTGTAGCTCATGCCAACGAGTACTGCGGAACTTCGGTTGAGAATATCGAGCGATGGTAGCCCGATACTGTTGAGCGCCGAGTTCAGCACACCGGTTGGTCGTAGGATCGTAATCCAGGCGTAGGAACGGAGCAGCGATGATGTCCATAGGGGCAAGACAAAGCCAACAATCAGTAGATTTTGCCAGCGCTTCGGCACCATGAGGGCAATCCAGTAGGCAACTGGAAACCCTAGCAGCAGGCAGATGATGGTCGTGCCCAGAGCAAAGAACAGCGATCGCCCCAACACCTGAAGATAAATCGGCTGGAAAATTAAGGCATAGTTGTTCAACCCAGAAGGGTTCACCACCTGTCCCGGTCGAATGTCAGGAACGAGGCTGAGTTGCAGAATGAGCAGGGTGGGAATCACCAGCAGTAAGCTCAGCCAAATTCCTGTTGGTCCCAGCAGCAGCAGCGGCTCAATCCATTTGGGAAGATCACGATCGCGAGGCGGAACGTCAGATGGTGCAGAGGGCGATGCTTGGGACATGGGGAGAGGGGTGAGGGGTGAGGAGTTATAAGTTATAAGCTTTTTGACTGCTGTTCTCTAATAACTAACAGCCAACAACCAACAACTTCCTAGCTGCTAGTCAACTGCGTCCAATACTTCTCATAAAGCTCTGTGATCGATTCTTTTACGGGGGCAACGCCCTCACATTTTGTTAATAAACTTTCTGGAGGAAATAAAATTTCATTGTCACGTAGCGGCGCGGGCAACTGATCGTGAGCCGATTGATTTGGGGAAGCAAAGTTGAGGCGTTCGGTCATTTGGGCAGCGACAGATGGTTGCAGCACGTAGTTAATCCAGGCATAGGCAACATCAGGGTTGGGGGCAGTTTTGGGGATCACCATCGTGTCGCTCCAAAGGGAGGTGCCGCTACTGGGAATGACATACTTCAACGCAGGATTAGCGAGCGTGACGGACATGGCATCCGCCGAATAGCCCATTGCAATGAGCAAATCTCCCGCAATGAGCTGATCCCGCCATGCGTCGGTGGTGAAGGTAGTGATCGCAGGTTTAAGAACAACGAGCTTTTCGTATGCCTGCTTGATTTCTTGAGGATTACTGGAGTTGTAGGAGTAGCCGAGCGATCGTAGCGTCGCTCCCATGACTTCTCGCGTATCGTTAATCAACGTCATGCGGCGTGATAGCGTGCGCTGCTGAGTCCATAAATAGCTCCAATCAGTGGGTGGAGGATTGAGCTTCGTGCTGTTGTAGATTAAGCCCGTTGTGCCCCAGCTAATGGGTACATGGTAACGGTTTCCTGGGTCATGCACGGATGATTGAAAGCGCGGCAGAATATTCTCCAAACCCTGAATACGGCTCAAGTCAAGCTGTTGCAGCAGCTTTAACTCAATCATCTTCGCCACCGCGTAGTCAGACGGGTAGATGATGCTGTAGGCGGCTCCCTTACCCGCCTGAAAGGCTGCGAGCATAATCTCGTTTGAGTCAAACGTATCGGCAATCACCGTTACACCGGTCTGTGCTTTAAACTCTTCCAGCAACGCATCGTCAATGTAGCTTGACCACGTGTAAATATGCAGCTCGTTTGCTGTTTTAGCGCTGGCTTGCAAGGGGCGCACTTCCGCCAACGTCCAGCCGCAGCCTGAGAGGGTTAACCCAGACACGACCCCCGTCGCTGCCCGCAAAAACGCTCGCCGCGATCGATTTACCTTGGCAGAAGAGGAGACGGTGGGAGAAAGGTGGGGCACGGGGATTAGGTGAGAAGAGTGTTGAGTGTTGAATTAATTCTGACTACTGCCTACTGACCACTAATTCGTTGGAATCGCCAAACAGTCTTCCGGTGCCCATTGGACGTAAATGGGGGTGTCGGCACCCGGTAGGTCGGTGATTGCGCTGGGCTGCATGACGGTGAGGCGATCGCCCGACGTGAGATCCACCACATAATGCACGTGGGCACCGAGGTACATCACATGCCGCAAACGTCCTTCAAAGCAGTTGATCACATCGTTGGGGATGGTGCGGCTAACGTGGATTTTTTCTGGACGGACGCTAACAACCACTCGCCCTGATGTGAGCGGAATTGATGTGTCAAGGGGTTTAACTTTCATCTTTAGCCCGTTGGTTGTGGTGATCCACAGCATGGCTGGATGAGCGCCCTCGATTTTGGCAGGAAAGAGATTGGTATTGCCAATAAAATCAGCCACAAAGGCAGTTTGGGGCTGCTCGTAGATGCGGTTGGGGGTGTCAATTTGTTCAATTCTGCCAAGGTTCATCACCGCAATGCGGTCTGAAAGGCTAAGTGCCTCTTCCTGGTCGTGAGTGACCATGACAAAGGTCAAATCCAGCTCTTGATGTAAATTCGACAACTCGACCTGCATCTCTTTACGCAGCTTTAGATCAAGTGCGCCGAGCGGTTCATCTAAGAGTAGAACGGCGGGACGGTTGATGAGGGCACGCGCCAGTGCCACTCGCTGCTGCTGTCCACCCGAAAGTTGGGCAGGAAAGCGAGTGGCAAAAGCTTCCATTTTGACCAGCTTGATCACCGTTTGCACCCGATCGACAATTTCTGCTTTGTCTCGCTTCTTAATCCGCAGCCCAAAGGCAATATTCTCGCGCACAGTGAGGTGGTTAAACAGGGCGTAGCTCTGAAACACTGTGTTCACCGGACGACGGTAGGGCGGCACCTGACTCATCAATTGCCCCTGAATGAAGAGTTCCCCCGCTGAGAGAGAGTCAAACCCGGCGATCATCCGCAGCGTCGTTGTTTTGCCGCAGCCAGAGGGTCCCAGAATGCTAAAAAACTCGCCTCGACGAATACTCAGGTCAATGCCTCGTACAGCCGTTTCCCCGTTAAAAACCTTAAAAACTTTGCGGAGTTCAACATCAAACCCAGTATCAGCCGCTAAGGCACGCTGGTTATGCGTAATGGTTTGAGACATAGTGACAATTCCCTATGGTTGATTCTGTCGCGATGTGAGGGACGCTTGAGGCACAATGACGGTTTTAGGCGTGTCTCTAAATGCCTGAGAGAACGAGCACTTAGTGGGGTTTGCCCATCTTCTGATAAAGTGACAGACTATGATACCTGGTTTATTTTATCCACCTGATGCCCATTCAATCACCTAGCGATCGGTTAAGCCTCTAAAAAGCTGAGCCATTTGCCTGATCAGCGCTTAATGTTGGGCTGTTACACCAACGGCTCTACATTGCAGCTTACAAAAGGAAAGAGAATGGAACAGTACTTTGCTTTAGCTTGCCCAACTTGGCGACTAACGACTCATCGGTAAGGAACTCAACCTTGCCAACGTGTCTATACGCCTCTAACAGTACTCTGCTTCGTGTAATGACTGTATGACTCTAACCCACCCTTCTACTACGATCGCTAGCCAGACGACTCCCCGCACGGTGGGGCGGCGCTCTCAGTCGATCGCGATGATGTTAGGCGTTTCGCTGGTCATGCTAGCGGGCATTGGTGGTCGCCTCGCTTACCTGCAACTGGTGGAGGGCGATCGCAATCGTCAACTTGCCGAAAACAATCGCATTCGCTTGATTCCTGAGCAGCCGGAGCGTGGCAAGATTCTCGATCGCAAAGGCAAGATGCTGGCTGGCAGTCGCTTGTCACATTCAGTCTTTCTTTGGCCGTTGGCACGTAAAAAAGCAGAATGGGCAACGACACTACAGCGGCTGTCTCAGATTCTCAACGTGCCCGAAGCAGACATCAAAACCCGTCTAGAGCAAGCAGGCTATACCTCTCCTTTTTTAGTACGCATTGCGCGTGGCGTGAGTCCAGCACAGGTGACGGCGCTAGCAGAATATGGCGGTGAGATGGAAGGTGTACAGGTGGATGCGGAGGCTGTGCGTTATTACCCTAATGGTGATTTGGCAGCGCACGTCATTGGCTATACGGGCGAAATGGACGATCGCGAACTCGAAAAGCGCAAAAGTGAAGGCTATCGACTTGGCGATGTGATCGGTCAGATGGGCGTTGAAGCGACATACGAAAAGCTGCTGCGGGGTGAATGGGGCGGGCAACAGGTGGAAGTGGATGGCGCTGGGCAAGTGGTAAGAGTGCTAGGCAAAAAGCTGACTCAGACTGGTAAGAATGTGCAACTGACGCTAGATCTGGATTTGCAGAAGGCAGCAGAGGCAGCGTTGGGCGATCGCAAAGGAGCGATCGTGGCGATCGACCCTAGCAATGGCGCTGTCCTGGCGATGGTCAGCCGTCCAACCTTTGACCCCAATTTATTTTCCACTCGCATTACAGATGCCCAGTGGCAGCGCCTACAAAGCAAAGATCATCCGTTTGTCAACCGCGCTATACAAGGCTTTCCCCCAGCCAGTACCTTCAAAATTGTGACGACTACGGCTGCGCTGGAAACTGGTAAGTTCAGCCCAGATACCGTCTTAGGCACCTATCCATCGCTCACAGTGGGTGGCATTGAATTTGGCGACTGGAACCACGCTGGCTTTGGTCCATTGGGCTTTGTGGGCGCGTTGCAGTGGAGTAGCGACACCTTTTTCTACCAAATTGGGATGGGCGTTGGCGATCGCAATTTAATTCAATGGACGCGGCGCTACGGCTTTGGACGCAAGACGGGCATTGACTTGGGAGAAGAAGAAAGTCCTGGACTGGTGCCCGATGATGAATGGAAGCGCAAGGAAGTGAAAGAAAGTTGGTTTTTGGGCGATACGGTCAATATGTCGATCGGGCAGGGCTTTCTCCAAGCAACGCCACTGCAAGTTGCTGTCATGTTTGCCGTGCCTGCGAACGGTGGCTCTTTGGTGAAGCCACACCTGCTGAAAGATAACGAAGCCGCGCAAAACTGGACTGAATCCCTCAACCTGAAGCCAGATACCGTTCGCATTCTCCGTGAAGGGCTACGCGCTGTGGTTGACGGCGGAACGGGTGCTGCACTCAACGTACCGACACTGCCGCCTGTAGCAGGTAAAAGCGGCACCGCAGAGGATATCGGACGGCAATCCCATACCTGGTTCGGAGGCTTTGCCCCAGCCAACAAACCAGAAATTGTTGTCGTTGCGTTTGGTGAAAACTCCGGTGGCGGCGGCGGTTCGTTTGCGGCTCCCATGGTGCGTCAGGTGCTGGAAGCCTATTTTCATCCCCAAAAAGCGGTTAGTAGCCCTAGCCAGATTGAGGCAGTGCCGACAGATTGAAAGCGAACAGGAAGGTCAGTAGCTAGTAGTCAGTAGTTGAGGTTCACTCCTCACTCCTCACCTCTCTCGCCTCACGTTATCTAGTGCTTACTGCTATCAACTAAGGCGAACAAGGACTAGACTGTTAAAACAATCCTGATGTGGTAACGGGTCTAGCCTTAACCCCTGAATATCTTTGTCTGAAATTCCCTGCTTGAATCTGGCGATCGCTCCGTTGCGAACAGCCAGTCACTTCGCCATTCACGTCACTCAAGCCCCGTATCCGGGGGGCTACGTTTTGCATGACTGTGCCTGGGCAGAGGCTCAAAACCACCTTTGGCTGGGTTGGCAGGAAATGTTTTCTGCTAGAAGCTTGCCCAATGTACCCCAGGTGTCGCAAGTTGATGAACTGCCTCCAGATCTTGTGCTGCCGCTGGAAACGCCGCCACCTGCGCCCAGTCAGCCTGTAAGTCAGTCGGGTCGATTGATGCAAAATCTGGGTATTAGCCTCTGGCAGTGGTTATTCGATGGTCCAATTCAAGGGAGTCTTGACCATAGTCAGGGCATTGCGATGGGACAATCAAAACCGCTGCGTCTGCGCTTAGAAATTCGCGATCCCAATTTGGTTGCGTTGCCCTGGGAAATCATGCAGGATGGAGCGGGTAAACAGCCGATTTCGCTTCGGCAGCAACTCCTGTTTAGCCGCACCACCAGCGATGTGCATTCGCTGCCCGCCCTACGATTGGACAACATCCTCAAAATCCTGCTCGTGTTGGGTCAAGATTCTGAACCACCGTCAAACGACAGGTTAGAGGGATCTGTTAGCACGATCGATCCCAAAGCCCCACCAACCTTACAGCTTGAGCAAGAAGCTAATGTGCTGGCTCGTCTGCTCACGACCTCCGGCAGCAGTGGCATTGGCGGTGGAACCATTACGCCTTGTCAGGTTGATACGCTGGTGCAACCAACGCCAGCAGCCCTAATCAGCCAGCTTGAGCAGCATGGGTACAATATCTTTTTTTACGCTGGTCATGGTATGCCTGCTCCAGACGGTGGGCTGCTGTTTTTGCGCCCTGACATGACCCTCAATGGGACTGAATTGGCACAGGTGCTCACACGCTGTCAGGTAAAATTGGCAGTCTTCAACGCCTGCTGGGGTGCCCAACCTGATCACGAAACGTTCTCTGACGCTGTAGCACTAGCCGATGCTACTCGATCGCAGGCAATGCCGCGCAGCAGTTTAGCCGAGGTGCTTATTCATCACGGGGTTCCTGCTGTTTTGGGGATGCGGGATTCGATTACGGATGAAGAAGCGCTCAGTTTTATCCAAGCCTTTGCGAGAGCGCTCTCAGGACGGGTGCCGATCGACCAGGCGGTTGCCGTTGCCCGACAGCACCTGTTGACGCTGTATCGCTTTAACCAACAAGCCTGGACATTGCCTGTACTCTACATGCATCCCGAATTTGATGGCGAACTGTTGCAACCCATCGAAGGGGGTATGACCGCTATGCCAGGTTCCATTACCCGCCTGGGGCAACCAAAGCCAGATGCGGCGCTGCGATCGCTTACCACAGCAAAAGTCTGGCAGATTCAGGGCGGCTTCATGCGCGTGGGCAGAGACCGGGCTGAAAACGATCTGGTGCTGCAAGAAGATCAGGGCGGTGTCTCTCGCAAACATGCAGTCATTTTTTGTCGCCAGTCGCAGCGCAACGGCAGCACCGAGTTGGCTTACTTTCTCGAAGACTTTTCCCGCTTTGGCACCTGGATGCTCGATGCTGGTTTAGAGGCGAATGGTTGGCGCAAAGTGCATCGTCAGGAGGTGCCGTTGCAGCCTGGCAGCCATTTGAAGTTTGGCAGCGCTCATAACGAAGCGCTAGAGTTCACGACCGCAGTAAAGCTTCCCTACGACGATCGCGCTCTGGAATAGCCGATTCAGAGCAAGCTCACCCACGCCCTGCTGGTTTAGTCAAGCTGTAAACCTGGTTGGGCTAGCTCGCTTAGCGGATAAATGACGTAAATTAGATGGAGTTGCGGAACTGATTGCGATCGTCCTGTAGGTAACACCAACGAGGTATTGTTTTTAGTGCATGCAGGAGTCCAATATGGAAAATAAGGTCATGTGTTCCGACGATCAAACAGAGTTAGAGGCTAAGGTTGAGCAAGCGCTATGGGCAACACTGCTCCATGCTGACGGCGCACACTGCTCCTGGCAAGGCAATGAACCGCTCACCGAAGACGTGTTTACCGTTGCCGAAGACCCAACTGCTAAAGCTCCGTATCTTTGGAATCCTGCTGCGCCTGAATCGGAAGCATTTTTTACAGAATTAGAGCAAGAGTTCTCCCTGGATGGCTGGAATGCGGACGAGGTTGCGTCCCGTTCCAGTGTATTCTTTGCCCAGGTGAACCAACTTTGGTCAACCGCAACCCTTCAAGAAACCCTGATGCAGCGCTTTGCGACCCGCGTTCCTCAGCAGTTGCTCACCGCGATCGCCACTCGCGCCCAACAAGTTTTATCTACGTCCGCTTCCCTTGCCGATCAGTTAGTGCAGTGTGTTCAAGACGCACTCCCCAATTTGGCAGAAGACGACTTATATGTTTTAGCGCGTCCTCTTGCCTACGCCATGCGAGGCAATGACGCTCCTATTGAAGCTACCTTAGAGCGCGTCCGTTCGATTGAATGGGACGCGCTTTCTGATGTTGAGCAAGCCCGTTTGAGTTTGGCGATCGCCCGCTACGCTATTGCTGAACTAGACGCAACGAGTGATGGGTGAAGCAATTGTTGGCTGTTGAGTTTTTGACCGGGGCAAACCCTAAAAGCTAGTGTTTGACCGCAACATCAGGTGAGCGTGAGCTATGGGCGAGGTCATGTTTAAGGCTGATGGTGAAGGCACCTCACAAACCTGCACGTGCTTTTTTAAGCCGTGATTTGGAAGGATGAGATGGCGGTTGAGGTGATTGATTCGTCTGTTGTCCGATCAAAACACTCACCAACACGATCGCAATCCCAATCAGTTGAATGGGTGTAAAGGTTTGACCGAGTAAAACGAAGCCAATAAGCGTTGCCACTAGAGGACTCATCAGACCTAGAGACGCAACTGCCGACGTTTTGAGTTTATCAATCCCCCGGAACCAAAGCGCATAAGCAAGCCCAGTGCCGATCAAGCCCAGGTAAGCAAAGCCCCATAGATTAGTGGTTGAGACATGAGTGATCGGTCCTTCAACCACCAGAGCGATCGGCAGCAGAACGAAACCACCAACGGCTAACTGCCATGCTGTAAAAACCAGTAGAGACACTGGGCGTTTCCACCGTTTGACGAGTACCGTGCCCAGACCCATCGTTACGGCTCCCGCGAGCGCTGCCGCAATGCCAACGCCATCCAGTCGCGCCGCTGGACCGAGCACCAGCAAGCCGACACCTACAAAGCCAGCGATCGCCGCCACAATCGACAGCTTAGACGGTTTTTCATGCAAGATGATCCAGGAAAACAAAACGACTAACAAAGGCTGGATTGCACCTGCTGTCGCCGCAACGCCACCTGGAAGACGATAAGCCGCCACAAATAATAGTGCCTGAAAAATGCCGATATTGAGGCTACCTAAAAGCAAAATACGCCACCACCAAATACCTTGAGGCAGTTGTCGCACCCATGCTATTAGCAGAAGACCAATGGGCAGGGATCGCAACGAAGCCACCAAGAGCGGATGGTTAGGCGGCAGGAGTTCAGTTGCCACAATATATGTCGTTCCCCATGCCATCGGCGCTAAAGCAGTCAGCAGAATGTCGGACAGGCGGGCATTAGGTGTCTTCATGGCTAGAATCTTTATATCAAGATACTTAACATCGAAATTCTAGCATTTATCTTGATGCTAAGATGGTTAGTATCAAGATTTTTAGGTGTCTGGCATTTCAATGAGTGGTGATCAGATCGATGCAATTTTGGCGCAATGGCAGAAAGAGCGCCCTGACTTAGATGTGTCACCGATGGGCATCATTGGCAGAATAGGACGCGTGAGACAGCACCTGCTGCGAGGGATTCAAAAGACGTTTTCAGAGTTTGATTTGAACGCTGGCGAATTTGACGTGTTGGCTACGTTGCGCCGCTCTGGTCAGCCGTACCAACTGACACCGACGGCGCTCTTCAACACCTTAATGGTTTCATCCGGTACGATGACGCATCGGCTTGATGGTTTAGAACAAGCTGACCTGGTGCAGCGTATTCCCGATTCAATCGATCGCCGAGTAACGCTCATTCAGTTGACCCACAAAGGGTATGACGTGATTGAAAAAGCGATTACGGTTCATGTTGCCAATGAGCATCGTCTTCTGAGCGCTTTAAAGGAAGCAGAACGTGACGCGCTAGCTCAATTGCTGCGTAAGCTTTTAACGTCGTTTGAGGAGTAGCGATCGAGTCCAATTCGAGCCTGAATGAAGTTGTTGCGATCGCTGTAAAAAGGCAGCATGACAACCTTGCTGAAGTGAATTAACCAAGCCACTGATGGCGTTGCAAAAGTTGTTTACAGCCGCTGACTACGAACGCTATGCTTTGCGGGTGCATTCTGCGATTGTATCTCTGTGATCGTCTAGCCAATTTTTCAAGCGAAACACAGACTGAGTGAAGTAGATTCAGACCGCTTGCAGTAACAAAAACTTGAACGCTAACGGTGCTTTCAACTCAAACTACTTGTAGAAGCGGGTGGCGAAGTTCTGCGATCGCGTGGGTGACAGTTGCCGTGCTTTAAGAATCGCAGTAGGTCTAAAGATTGAGAGTTTTAGGAAGCTTCTTGCTGCCTTTTACTCTCCAAGTATGCTGAGATTGCTTCAGCTACGTCGTCCTCAGCTTTATAAACCCGTGAGTTTGGGTTCTCAGCATGTCGTCTATCCAGATAGGCTTGCAAAGCTTCGTCATCAGCCCGATGCTCTAAGACATAGGCTCGAAGCTGTAGAGTGGTCATCATAGCGAAGTCTGGCTTCACACTCATACAAACCTCCAATCTCCATTCGGGTCAATCTCAATATTAATTTCATCCTTTGACAAAAGGATCACATGTCCAGTTCGCTTATCCAGAGTCACCAGATCAATCGAGCAGTATTTGCTGGTTAGGTCACAGCAAAGCTGAAAACATCTCAACGCTTGTGCTGTTGTATGCATTCTATCCCCACAATCAATGTATGCGAATCAGTTTACAGAATACCTGGTAAAGCCAAATTCAGTGGATCGTTGCGGCTGTATGACAGGTCGTATGATGCCGGATGAAACTCAAAACCACCTATACAAAGCTACTTATAAAAGCGGGTAGCGAAGTTTTGCGATCGCGTGGGTGACAACTCCCGTGCTTTGAGAATAGCGGCAGCGAGGAAGGCGTATGACAGCAGACCAACCAGCGCCAGGAAAACGGGACTAATGCTGCCAACGGTGTTCCAGAGGGCGTGGAGTCCGGAGGCGGTGAGATAGCCGATGCCCAAAATGAGCCAGCGTCGTCGCGATCGCAGCACGCTGAGTCCAATAAAGTAGCCCAGATAGCCGCTGTACGCCATGTGCCCTGCCACGGAACCCAAAACGCGTGGAATCAATAGTTGCAAGCTGGCGAGTTGAGCGGCTCCTTCTCCAGAGGACAACGTGGCTTTATACACTTCGGGCAAGTATTGTGCCAATGTTTCCAGCAGGGTGAAGCCAACAGCTGAGGCACTGCCCAGCAGAATCCCGTCTAAGGGTTCCCACACGCCTAAACGCTCTCGGTAGGGCGATCGCAACTGAGTTCCTAGCAAATAGGCAGCAAAGACCGGAATTGCTTTCAGCAACTCCTCCATCAGCCCCGCACCAAAGAACATCTTGATCAGCAAGATTGGGAAGGGGACTGCAACATCCCCTGTGGGCAATTCGCCTGGTAAGACTTGCCGAAACACAAACACGAAGAGCTTAAGCACGGGGCTGATAAGCAGCAGCAGCGTAAACACAGCCGCGCCCGACAGAATCCACCAGGGTTTTCGCTTTCCACACAGCTCGTAGACAAAATAGTACGCAGCACCTGCTAGATAGGCTGCCAGCAGCATGTTGAACGCCAGCGGGTTGCCAACCGCCACAAACATGAGCACCACAAACGCGACCGTGATGCCGCCTGGAAGCAAATAGGCTTTTTGCGTTAGCTGTCGTCCTGTAGAAAGGATTGGAAACAACTGCGTCAGGCTGATCGCATCGGGTTCGCGGCGGCGTGGCGGTGGGCTGGTTGCAGAGAGTCGATCGGGAGCAGGAGTCCGCTTACGACGAGTAGCGACGGGCAGATTGATCCGCGCTGGTGGAGTTGGTGGTACTGGTTTAGCAGTCCTTACGCTAGGCTGGCATTCAAAGAGAAATTCAGGACCGTTCTGCCCCAGTGCAATGCGATCGCCTGGATTCAACACCCGGACATCTTTGAGCCGCTCGCCATTGACAAACGTACCATTAGCGCTGCCGAGATCACCAACCTGCCAAAAGTGGTTGCCATCGGGTGACTCAAACCCCAAGACGGGCTTTACTTCGGCATGTCTCCGTGACACAGCCCGATAGACCAGTGGGTCTAAGACGATTTGGCACTGTGGATCACGCCCAAGCGTTACCATCTCCGTCAGCGATAGCGGATAGAGGGGGTAGTTTCCAGCAGCGTCACCAGAAGGCAGCAGCCGCAGAAATGGTGTGTAGCGATCCGTTCCCGTCATCGTCGGGGGATTCTGACCAGCTTCTAAAGGGGCTGAAAATGATTTCGCAGTGGTAGTTGCATTACCTATGCTTTACACCCTACACCGTCTACCCTACCTTGTGTCTACTGGTTTGCCCGCGTATCTCGTACTGCCGCCAGGAAAAAGACGACCGTTAAAGGGATACATACTGCCAGAATAACGCCAGTCAACACGCTGCCAAGTTGCGGTACACCCGACGACAGCTCAAAGACTGAACCAACGGCTGCGATCGCCGTAATGCACGAGCCGCCTAGAAACACACCGCTCTTTGGAGTCACGTTACTTAGTCCCAAGTTTTGAAGTTTGAGTTCATTGCTACAGCTTAAGCGCCTAGCCCACGGTCAGTGTACGATCGATTTGACCGCCTGAGCCGAAAAGCCATGCTTGGTCAGCTCTTCGTTTAGCATGAGCGCATTCTCAACGCGATCGACGAACAAAACCCCATTAAGGTGGTCAATTTCGTGCTGAATGCAGCAGGCTAGCAGACCCGTAGCTGACAATTTTTGCGGGCGACCCTGATCATCTTTGTAGGCAACTTCAATCGCGGCGGGACGCTTCACATCCAGATAGACACCAGGAATGCTAAGGCACCCTTCTTGGGTGACGGCAAGATCGCGGCTGGCTTGCTTCACCACAGGATTGATTAAAATCAAGGGTGGCGTTGCGGCTTCGTCAGGCTCGCAGTCAATCACGATCAACTGCTTGTTTACGGCTGCTTGGGGTGCCGCTAACCCAATGCCATCAGCGCTATACATGGTTTGCAGCATTTGGCGGATGAGATGCTTTACCTCAGCATCGACTTTGGCGATGCGCTTAGCTGGCTGACGCAGCACCCGATCGCCTAACCGATAAATTGCCAGGGGCGGCTTTGCTAACTTCTTTTTCTCAACCAGAACCTCAGCAGTCATGAATCTACTACTCGCAGCGAACGTCTAAGGTCGGAATGATTCCGCCTTAGTTCTATAGTAGCCAATTCTGATGACAGACTAGCAGCCAGCCAGCAATTGGTTTACTTGGAGACAGCTTGTGAGCCGCTAGCCACCGTCAGCAGATTTCTCATCGTCAATGGTTTCTTGTTAGCGTTTGGTGAAGCTGGATGCGATCGCGTTCTGCAACGTGAAGGTTGGGCTTCGCGACGATTTATAAGGTCTCGTTCACGAGATTCTGACAAGAACCAGACTAGCAAGTGACAAGCTTATTTACTAAGGAACAAGAATTTAATAACCTCGGCGTTTTCCGTAGGGGCGCACAGCCGTGCGCCCCTACCTATGAACAATTTGTCGGTTTTAGTTAATCCACGATCCTAAGTCACTGAAACGTACTCCATCTAACTAGCGTACTGCCGATGTATCAGTCATCATGTTGCCGAACGTCTGCTGTGCCCTACAATGCAACCAACTGAAACAGACCTCAATCAGGGAGATGTAGAGAAGCATGACACGGACTAATGGCGGCTTTTTGGCTGACTTTCAAAAATTCATCATGCGAGGTAACGTCATTGATCTCGCGGTTGCTGTTATTATCGGCAGCGCGTTTGGCAAAATTGTAGAGTCATTTGTGGGCGACATCATCACACCCACGCTTTTGCAGCCAGCCTTGTCAGCAGTGGGCGCAGATGACATCAGTAAACTGTCAGCCAACGGCATTAAATATGGCGTTTTTCTCTCTACTGTCATTAATTTTCTGGTGATTGCCTTCGTCATTTTCTTAATGATTCGTGCGTTTGAGAAGGCGAAAAAACGGTTCTTCCGTCAGGAAGCCGTCGAAGCAGAAGCGCCTGATGCAGCCCTTGTCGCGCAAGAACGCACAACTGCCGCGCTCGATCGCCTCTCAAACGCACTGGAAACCCGCAATCTGTAAAGCTACGAATGACCAGCCAGGATGGCAGGCATCAAGACACCATCAATGACATGAATCACGCCGTTGTCGGTCAGAAGATCCATTTGGACGACCGTGGCATCGTTCACCTTGATCTTGCCATTGCTGTGTTCGATCGCCAGAATTGAGCCTTCTTCAGTGGGCGCTTCTTCAATTTGGGCTAAATCGTCCGATCGCACGTCTCCAGATAAGATGTGGTACATCACAACTCGCTTGAGCTTGGGGAGATCCTGCAAAAGCTCATCTAGCGCTCCCTCGGGCAGTTTGGCGAACGCATCATCAGTCGGAGCGAGTACCGTCATGGGTCCTTCGCTTTCCAGCAGGTTTCTCACCCCTGCTGCCTCGATCGCAGCCAGCAGTTTCTTAAAATTGCCTGCACTGGTGGCTGTTTCAATTAGATTTGCCATGTTTTGCTCAGCTTTCGTAGGCTTACCCGTCTATCAATAGAGTTTGAGCCGTTTTGGTGCATCCACCACAGGGTTGACACGACTTAGCTGCTGGTGCGTATGCCGCGATCGTTTAATTGCCGAATAAAAAATTCTTCTAACGAAGGACGCGCGAGATTGACTGTAATCATTTGGGCACCCATCAGGTTTAAACTGGCGAGAAAATCGTAAGGATCACCCTTGAGCTGTCCTTGCCAAGCGCCATCGCGGAATTCTAGATTCAACATCCGTTTCTTGATGACATCTAAGCTGCCACCACGCCCTTTAATCGTGTAAGTTTCGGCAGTGCCCAGGAGTTCTTGCAGCGATCCGCTGCAAATCAGGTCGCCTTCAGCCAGGATGGCAATGCGATCGCAGACAATCTCGACATCTGACAGGATGTGACTATTGAAAAAAATCGTTTTGCCCTGCGCTTTAAGCGAGAGAATAATTTCGCGAATCTGGTAGCGTCCCATGGGGTCTAACCCTGACATGGGTTCATCCAAAAACACCAGTTCTGGATCGTTAATCAGTGCCTGTGCTAAACCAATGCGTTGCAGCATTCCTTTGGAGTACTGGCGAAGCTGCTTTTTGCGGGCGGCTGACTGCGCTAAACCAACGAGATCCAGCAGTTGTGGAATGCGCTGCTTCTGTATTGCTCGTGGAATTTGAAACAGCCCAGCCGTGAACTGAAGGGTTTCCCAGCCAGTGAGGTAGTCGTAGAAGTAAGGGTTTTCGGGTAGGTAGCCGATGCGTTCTTTGACCAGGCGATCGCCCAGCGGTGCGCCTAGCAAAAGTCCCCGTCCTGCTGAGGGACGCACGATGCCTAGCAGCGTTTTCAGGAGCGTTGTTTTCCCGGCACCGTTAGGTCCCAGTAGTCCAAAGGTTTCTCCCTGTAGCACGCTGAGAGTGCAGCCTTTCAAGGAAACCACTTTCTGATTGAGCCAAAAGCCGGTGCGGTAGGTTTTCCTTAGCTCGTAAGTTTCGACAACGGCTGGACGATCGACTGTAAACGGTTCACTGGTAGAGTTTGTGACGGTAGCCATGCTGGTTTAAGGGTCTGGCAGATTTGCTGATCAAACATTCTAAGGAACAAGAATTTAATCACCTCGGCGTTTTCCGTAGGGGCGCACAGCCGTGCGCCCCTACCTACGAACAATTTGTCGGTTTTATTTAATCCACGATCCTAAGGGTCGATGTTTCTTGAGACGGCGGGTGAAGACAGTAGACTCTAACAGCATTGCACTCGTATGGCTTTGCACCTCATCGCTCTGTGGCTTATTGTCGATAGTCTCTCGTCAAATGTCCAGATTGACGAGAGACTCTTTTGCTGATTATGCGATCGGTCGGGGTCAGTTCACCAAGATGCTGTGTAAACGCTTAAACTTTGTTTATGTGTTTTTGGCGTTTAACTGTGCTGGTCATCATTTAGGGCTTGCGCGTTGCCTTTGTCCATGGCTAACTTGCCTCAAGGGTCGCTATGGCTAGGTTGCCCCAAAGGTCGGTAGCGCTTGACAGACGAACCAGTAGTGAAAAGGAGAAATGATGGATCGCTCTAAGCTTGTGGCAGTTGTGACGGGGGCGATCGCGGTCGCGCTGAGCCTTACGTATCTATTAGTGGTGCAACTGCTGGATATGCGCGGTGAAATGGTGCCTGCGCCGATAGGGTTGATGATGCAAGGGGCAATGGATCTCCTGGTTGGCTAACCATTGAGGCAGTTGATGGTAGTTTTTAAGCGACGATCGTCCTTCAATTGGTTTTTCACAGTGGTCTTAGCCGTTGGGCTAGGGCTTATAACGCTGCTGTCCCTGGCTGGTTCTTTGGGACACATCCATTGGCTTTTAGATTTGACTGCCCACTTCAAGCTGCAATATTTGGTAGTGAGCACCAGTGCGTTCGTTTGCCTTTGGTTCTGGCACGGTTGCCTGTGGAGAAGGTGGTTGCTCAACTTGAGTTTAAGCTGCCTCCTACTTAACCTGGTTGATATTGTGCCGTGGTATGTGCCTTCGCCTTCGGTTGTTGCGCCTACTGTCCAGTTACGCTTACTTCATGCAAACGTGTTAGTCAGCAACCGTGACTATGAGCGCGTGATGGCGCTGGTCAAAGCGGTCAAGCCAGAGATTGCGGTCTTTCAAGAAGTCAACGCTGGATGGTTGCAGGCGTTAGAGCCACTCCGCACCCTATTGCCTTACATGTATGCAGAACCGAATGCCGCTGGCTTTGGCAATGCTATTTATAGCGCGTTGCCTCTACAACAGCCCTCAGTGCAGTTTTTAGGTCAAACTGAGTATGCCAGTTTGGTGGCTCAGGTCAGCAAAGGTGGACAGACGTTTTCCTTGATGACAACGCATCCGCCGCCGCCCATTCGAGAAGAACTATTTCAATGGCGCAATCAATGGCTAGCTGCGATCGCGCCGTTCGTGCGATCGCAAACCCATCCAGTCATTGTGATTGGCGACTTTAATGTAAGTCTGTGGTCGCCTTACTATCGGCAAGCGGTACAGGCTGCTGGCTTGAAGAACACTCGCACGGGCTTCGGCATTTTGCCTAGCTGGTCGCCCCATCGTTGGCTACCGTGGCTGGCTATCCCGATCGACCACTGCCTGGTTAGCCCAGAGCTTTTTGTGCAGAAAACGCAGATTGGTCGCCATATCGGGTCTGATCATCGACCACTCCTGGTAGAGCTAGCGATGTGAGGCTAGAGATCTTTCCCCTGATGTTCCTTCTAGCTGGCGGTTGGGAACGTTAAGGTCAGCTCGATGAGGTTGATTAAAACTAGCAGCTCCAGTTATTGAACCCTTCGCCAAGTAACCATTAGGAGAACATATGTCTAAACGTAAACTGCCACGTAGTGGTGGCACACAAGTTGCCTTAAGTCCAGAATTAGCGATCGCCGCGATCGGGCTTTTTTCTGTCTTTGCCGATGGCGAATCTACCGATGAGGCAGAAACCGAGTCGCTCGGTGAGATGTTATCCGCCATTGACCTGTACGAAGATTATGCCGAGGAAGATTTTGCCGCTCTGGGTACCGAGATTGGGAATCTAATCAACGAGGAAGGGCTTGAAGCAGTGGCGGCACAGGCAATTGTCACCGCCAAAGAGGAGGGACTGGAAGAAGCAGCGTTTATCGTCGCGATCGTGGTCATCGCGTCGGATGGGGAAGTACCTGAAGCAGAGCAAGAGTACGTTGACAGCCTGTATCAAGCCTTGGGGCTTTCTGAAGAGCGGGCAAATGAAATCATCGACGAGCTGTTTTCGGGCGATGAGGAAGACGAAGAAGAGGAAGAGGACGCATAAGCGTTGCTCAAGTCACTGCTGTTTGTAGGGATCTTATGCCTCTGTTGCCCGATGTGTGCTTCAGGGGCTTTTTATGTGCGATCGTCAATGTCCAACGTTCCTGTTGAACGACGGCAAGTAGACTTTGCAACACAATTAGAAGACGGCATCAATCTGCTTCAACAGAATTGTTAGCCCTCGCCATTCACTGTAATTGCTCATTACTGCTGAGTCCTAACTTGACGCACAATTCGGAATTATAAGTTGCTTCTTCCCAATTTTGTGCTGCCTTAACTTGTTCAACTATCAACCCTTTTGCTCCCCAGAAATTTGCTTTTCGAATATTGGCATTTTTCAAATTCGTTCCTTCTAAATTCGCATTCCGAAATTTTGCTCCTTGCAGATTTGCCCCTTGCAGATTCGCATTCTGCAACAAAGCGCCATGAAACCCTGCTTCCGAAAAGTTTGTGTTCTGTAAGTTTGCCTCTTGTAAATTTACATCCCACAAGACTGCATTCGGTAATTGAACTCCGGGCAAAGAAGTTTGGGGCGCGATTAAACATGCTCCCACTTTTTCTGCCTTAAAACCCTCTGGGAAAGAAGTCTGGTCGTTGTATAACGCTTCTCGAAAATCTGTACTGTCTAACTTCGCCTCTAACAAGCTCGCACCGTACAGCCGCACTCGATAAAGAGAAGCTTTAGACAAATCAGCCCGATCTAAAATTGCATCTGTCAAATCGGCTTCTCTCACATTAGCGCCTATCAAATCTGCCCCTGTCAAGTTGATTTGCCGTAATTCTGCTTTCTGAGCATCGATATTTCGTAGCGCAACTCCTTCTTTCACCAGATTTTCTAGTGCGATTTTTCGAGCATGACTTGTTGAAGTTCCCGCTGCTGCGGCTGCATCGATCACTTGCCAATACCCAAATTGTGTTCGTTGCCTCTCAGCTTTAACCCTCTCTTCTCGTTTAGGAATTTCCAACAGAAAAGCGATGACTGCAATCAAAACTCCCAGCTTACTAACAGCGTCAAGGATTTTAATAAACGCCCACTTAGTCAGCCAGGCTGCTATGGGTTCCGCAAAGATTAGAACGACCACAAGGGCGATTATTGTAAAGAGAAAGACAACGAGTTGTAACCTTTGCTGCTTTCGCATGATTGACTAACTCAATTCTTGACTTTGATTTACATTTTACAGATAACTTTACTACTACTCAGGTAACTCAGAGGGCTGACAGTAGGTTAAGTAGCTCTGATTCTGTTGAGTGATGCCACGTAACCTACAAGATTTCAAGGGTTTAGTGGCAGCACATTGGTTAGAGCGCAGTGAGATCCAGCACCTACAGATGTTACAACTCTCACGATCGATTCCACTCCTCCAGGTCTGCATCGAGTTTGGCTTTAATTTCTAGCGGCATCTGGACTGCTGGTAAGAGCGGTTGATCGTCGCTGGCTGGTTCGCGATCGAGGTTGAGCGGTTTCACTACACGAGTAATGGCTTCCTGAACGAAGGCGCGGACAAATTCATCCTTGCGGTTAAGCTGAAACTGGCGCTGCACGACTTCGGTCATGCCACCATCGCCCCAGTCCTGATTGTGGCGAAAGTATTCGATAAAGCTTTTGCCTGCAATGCGCGTCAGGTAGGCGGCGCTCACGCCTTGAATGGCACGACCGACTAAAAGACCACCTAAACTGAACTCCAGAGCTGTAGCAACGATCGTAATGGCACCTTTGACGATGCCTAAACTTGCCAGCGTTTTACCCAACGATAGTGCGAGTTCGCGTCCCCGTTCCAGGTTGATCTCGCAGCCGTAGAGCCGCCCGATTTCCACTACCATCTGGGCGTTAATGGCAGCCGTTGCCAGTAGATCCACTACGGGTAACGGCGTGACAGCAATCACGCCAGCGCTGATCCACTGGAAGCGATCGACAACCTTTCCTGCCTGTCGTCGTCGTTGGGCATCAATCAGGTAGCGGGCTTTTTCGCCAAGCCGCTGGGATTGCAGCAAGATGTTATCTGCTATCAGATCCTCGCCCTCGGCGCGTAGCACCGCCACCATGCGACGAATCAGCGGCATGATGTCAGGATCAGGCTGAATGGTTTCGCCTTCTAGCACGATCGCAGCAGGATTAGCAGCCGTGGCAATGACATCGGCTGGAGCGACTAACCCGCGCACCCGTCCCCGTAGCCGCGCCAGAATAGTGTCTCGATCGCTCTCTGGATACAGGTCAGACTTGTTGAGGATGACGAGCGATCGTTTGCCAATTTCTGCCAGCGTTTGCAGCGGGTCATATTCCGATTGACGCAGATCGTTATCCAGCACAAACAGCAGCAAATCGGCTTCTGTGGCTAACTGTCGCGCCAGTTGTTCGCGTTCCGTGCCCGCTACGCCTGCTTCTAAAATGCCTGGCGTGTCGATAATCAAAATCTCGCGGTTCAACCCTTTCAGCTTGAGCGAGTAGGTTTCGCCTACTTCCGTCGTGCCCATTGCTGCGCCAACTTTGCCTGCCATGCGCCCAATCAACGCATTCACTAGCGACGTTTTGCCAGCCGAACCGGTGCCAAACACGACGAGTTGCAGATGTCCCCGCGACAGGGTTTGCTCAATCTCGCGCGATCGCAGCAACAGTTCCTGTCGTGCCACCTCATCCTGAATCTGATCAACCTGCTGGCGCACTGCCTTCAGGGTTTCTGCCGCCGCTTCGGTTTTAGCAGCGGGCACCTGGGGCTGCCGCCGTGCCTGCTTACGGCGCTTTTGAGCACGGGGCAACACGAAGAGGTAATAGATCGAGGCTCCAATGATGACGGCCAACACTGCCAGAATCAGCACCAGCAACGCCTGAAACAGTAGTGGCGAATAGGACAACTGCCAATACAGCCGACTGAGAGAATCGACCAGCCAGATCAGTAGCCCCAAAACGAGGGCTAGACCAGCAATCAGAGCGAGAAAGCGCGACAGCGGCATGAAGACATTTGCGGTGCATCTGCCTTTCATTCTAGTGCCCTGAGCTTTTTTGGCTGTAGCCCTGTTTGCCCGAAAAGATTGTTAAGTCTGCTGCGATCAGTACCTCAAAAAGCTACTGTAACCAAAGGCGCTAGACGGTCTACTACTGTCTAATGATCTGAGTTGTGATGGTAAACGCTTAAAAGAGGAATCTTATGGGACTTTTTGATGCAGTATTGAGCGCTGTGAGCAACCCTGGTCAGCAGGGAAGCCCAGATCAGCTTGGCGCCATTCTCAATACCGTTCAGCAACTCGGTAGCAATCATGGAACTGATGCTGGCACCACGCAAACGCTGGTATCGGTGGTGGGCGGCTATGTGCGATCGGCGCTGCAACAGCAGCAAGCAACCGCTGGCACCGAGCAGGCTCAGGCAACCGTGAATCAGTACGGTGGCACAGGCGCTAACCCACAGGCTGTGGATGCAGTTTTAGGTCCGGTCATGCAGCAGCAAGTGGTGCAAGACTTGGTGCAGCGAACCGGACTCGACCCGCAAACGGTGCAGTCAATGCTGCCGACGCTGGTGCCACTGGCACTCAACTTCCTGCAAAGTGGCGCACACACTGGGAATCCTCAAGCAGGTAACCCTGTCCTAAACGCCTTCTTGGACGGCGATCGCGACGGCGATATTGATTTAGGCGATGCAATGAGTATTGCCAGTAAATTCTTATCGCGTTAGAGGAAGCTAATAGCTACTGGCTAATAGCGTGTTAGCCAATAGCTATGTCTTTGTTAACGGTGCAATACCTGCCAGATCCAGAATTTGCGGAATCAAATCTTCCCGCTTGACTGCCATCATGTGAACACCCTGGCAAAGATGACGTGCCTGCTGGACTTGCTCGGCGGCGATCGTCACGCCTTCTTGAAGCGGATCGGCAGCGCGTTCGAGGCGATCGATGATGTGGTCAGGAATCTGTACACCGGGCACACAGCGATTGATAAACTGGGCATTTTTGGCAGACTTTAGCAAGAAAATGCCAGCAAGGATAGGTTTATCGTAATCGCCAGCGATCTGAGTCATGAACTTTTCCAGGCGATCGAAGTCTGAAATCAACTGACTCTGAAAAAATTGCGCTCCGGCTTTAAGTTTACGCTCAAAGCGACTCTGTAACCCAGACCAACTCCCACATTGAGGATCAATAGCAGCGCCAACGAAAAGCTCCGTTGCACCGTCTGTAAGGGGTTTGTCATTAAAATCAAACCCAGCATTCAGCTTGTGAATCAGTTGAAGTAAGCGCACCGATTCTAGTTCAAACACGGCTTTCGCTTGAGAATGATCGCCTGCTTTGATAGGGTCACCCGTTAGCGCCAGAACGTTGCGGATACCAAGTGCCTGGGCACCCATAAGGTCTGCCTGCAAACTGATTGCATTACGATCGCGACACGCCATCTGACAAATCGGCTCAATTCCTTCTCGCAGCAAAATCGCCGATGCTGCCAGCGACGACATCCGCAGCACCGCCCGACTGCCATCCGTGATGTTTACCCCATGCACTCGTCCCTTGAGCGATCGCGCCATCTCAACCATGTGAGCGGGATCTCCTCCCTTTGGCGGCATGACCTCAGCAGTGATGAGGAACTCGCCCGTTTTGATGGCAGATTGAAGCAAGCTTGGGGATGAAGACATGAGCCAATAACGTCACGTAGATCAAATTGCAGCGATTTTTAGAGCGCCTTTTCATCATATAAGGCGATCGAACCAGGCATGAATTCGATCTTCAAGGTCAACAATATCTTCACAACAGAGTGAGCGGATGCGGCTGTAACGCTGTGCCGCTTCTTCCGCCAGAAGTTTCCGCCCCTGTCCGGGAGAGTTCGCTAATCCTCGCTGATTGGCAAACGGCTCAAAGTACTGCTCTTTAGGATGAATCTCAGCCCGGATGGTCTGCCAGTTCCACGTCTTAGGCAAGTCGTGCCCTGCTAAGACCCACACTTCAATTTCTTGCCACGCATTTTCTGCCAAAAAGAGGCGCTTGTTTTCCAAAACATCTGCGGCATTGCGCTCGATCTGTTCAAGTTTTGCTTTTCTTGCTTCGATACCATCACGATCGACACACAGCAAAAATAAGTCAACCATGCCATTTTGATCAATGATTTCTGCAAGCCGTTCCCATTTCAACGCTTCTCCGATGCCTTGCAAACGTGGCTTGCGACAGATAGCAACTTTTGCCTTTGGCTTTCCCAGATGTTTCAGCATCGCTTTAACAATTGGCACCAACATTAGCTCATCTCTGGGGTAATCCTCAGGAATGACGAGTACGTTCATCAACTCGCTTCCTCATCGTCCAAGAAATACATTGCGTTCTCTAACCAACCTGACTCGTGTAAGTCAGCCAAATCACCTTTCTCAATTAAACGCCTTGCATCAGGGATGTCTAAAATGCGCTGAATTTTTGCATCTGGATGCTCTGGCAAGCGATAGGTCAGCGAGGCTGATTCTAATGATTTTGGGCTTAAAAGCCGAAGCAGTTGTGGTGAATGGGTTGTTGCGACCATTTGAATCTTGCCTTCAGACACCTTCTGCTCAATGAGTTGCAATAAAAGATGCAGACGTGTTGGATGAATGCCGTTATCCAACTCTTCAAAAAAGTAGAATTGAGCGGGTTCTGAACCCAAAAGTGCTGCCAACATTGCTAGAAACCTCAGCGTTCCATCGGATGCACTATATGCCGAAATCTTCTGTCCATTGCTTTCTACCAATGTCAGCAAAACTTTTCCAGTGAAATCAGTGGGAAACTCAAAATCCTTGGCATCCATCGGCGTGAGTTCTTGTATCCACTCAAGCAATGCCTCTTTACGCTGAGGATCTTGGCAAATCTCGAATAAAACTGAGGAAAGATTTTCGCCCCGATCGCCCAACACATTCTGACCTGGAAATGATGGTTGCCGAATTCTTTCTGGCTCAAGATCAAGGAACTTTAGAGCTTTAAGATTTCCTAAAATAGTTGGCAAAACTTGGTTGATAAGAGCATCCTTATCTTCATTTCTTTCTCTCGATTCTGGGTCCCTTAAAATATCATCTAAGATATTAATAGCGGGCTTTCTGCTATCAAAAAGGGATTTTCTAAATATATTAACAAATGGTAGAGTAGCACCTCCCATTTTGATAGCCAGAAAATCTTTCCCCGCAGATACTTCGGCTTCAAAGAGCTTTGCTTTTAATACTGGCACATATAATTCTTCAGAAACAATGTATGGGAAACCAACTGATTTTGAGGTACTATTCACGGCTCCAGGATTGACCTCGATTCTGTAGATAGCTTCTAGCTGAGTAACGCTTACCTTAACAGGGAAGGAGACTTCTAGAGTAAAAGTTTCTGCTCCTTGAAACGTTAGTTCTCTAGTTCCACCACGCATACCACTCCACTGAAGAATGCCGCCTTCGCCGTACTTTTCGCCAATAATTTCAGCAATATTGAAACCGAGCGAAATGCCATGCAAGAAGCGAAAAGCATCCCGGATGTTGCTTTTACCAGAGGCATTGGTGCCCACTAAAAGAGTGAACTCACCTAAAGTCAGTTCTGCGTCTTTGAAGCCTTTGAAATTGGTGAGGCGGAGTTTAGTGAGCATGGCACTCGATCGCCTAGAGCGGTAAGGAGTACCCTAATGCTACCTTTACTCTCTGCAAGGTTTCACGCGCGATCGCCCCAGCTTTTTCACGTCCATCGCGCAAGACCGAATCCAGATAGCCTGTTTCAGCCATAATTTCCTGGTATTTTGCCTGGATCGGTTGGAGGTGGGCGATCGTCGTCTCGGTCAATAAGGGTTTGAACTGTCCCCAGCCCATATCCTGACATTCGGCAGCAACGGTTGCTTTTGTCTGTCCAGAGAGCAACATGTAGAGCGTGAGGAGATTATTGCACTCTGGGCGATCGGGGTCATCAAAGACCAGACCACGCACGGGGTCAGTTTTGCAGCGCTTAATTTTGTTCTGAATCACATCCGGTGGATCGAGCAGATTGATCCGGCTAAGTTCTGATGGATCAGACTTCGACATTTTCTTGGTGCCATCGGTAAGGCTCATCACCCGTGCGCCATCTGCCCGAATCAGCGGATCGGGCTTCTTCAGAACGGGTTCATTGGGTTTGGCAAACTTGTGGTTAAAGGTATCTACCAGATCGCGAGTCAGTTCCAGATGTTGCTTTTGGTCTTCGCCTACAGGTACTTTATCCGCGTCGTAGAGCAAAATATCCGCTGCCATTAAAACGGGATAGTCTAGCAATCCTACGCTGACGTTTTCACCCTGTTTGACGGCTTTTTCTTTGAACTGGATCATGTCCGTCAGCCAGTTAAGCGGGGTGATGCAGTTGAGCAACCAGGCAAGTTCGCTGTGCGCCGAAATGTGAGACTGCACAAAGATGGTCGAGTCGTTGAGGTCAATGCCACAAGCAAGGTAGAGCGCGGCGATCGTGTATGTATCGTGCGCCAGCGTTGCCGGATCATGGGGCACTGTAATGGCGTGCAAATCAACCACACAGAAGAAATTATCGAACTGGTGCTGCCCTTCTACCCAGTTCCGAATCGCACCCAGATAATTACCCAGATGAAGATTGCCCGTCGGTTGAACCCCAGACAGAACCCGCTGCTTTGCCATAGCTTACAAAAAAAGAATCTAACCAAAAGGAGACGTGCTGCAAGGCTGATTGTACCGTAGTTGGGATTACAGTTAAGAGATGTAACCACATGAGTGCATCGCACTCATGTTTTGAACAAAACGGTACAGATCCCATTATGACCCACGCTCTCACACAGAATCAGCTTGCCCAGTTGCAAGACTGTTTTGCACTCGCCCGAAACCCTACCGAACAGGATGCGGCTCGTCAAGCGCTATCGACACTCTTGAGCGATATAGAACTCAATGCCGTTACAGCAGCAGTCATCGACGCGCTCTGGAACGAACTTCTCACTGCGCGACGTTCTACCGCTTTTTGGGAACAGATTAGTGATGCTGAGAAGGAAATGGGCGATCGCTTAACGCAGGACAATATTCGACTGCAACAAAACTATCTGCGGCTGATGCAAGAGCAATAAGCAGTGAGCATTGTTATCAGCAGTCAGCGATTAACGTCTTGCTAGCCGCTGACTGACTAAACTCAGGCGATCGACGGCGTATGCACCGCTCTGACCAACAACGTGATGTTTTGTCGTCCAATGACCTGAACGACCTCGCCTACTGCCAGCGTAATGTCTTGCTCACACTCAGCGAGCCACCAGGAGCCTTGGAAGTGTACGCGTCCGCGTCTGCGAGGGGTGATGGACTCAGAGACGACCGCTCTACCCCGATAGCTAGAATCCGTTTCTTTGCAGAAGTTGGTTGAAGCGTTGCCTACAGGCTCATCGAATAAGAACGAGCTAACAGCCTTGAGCGGCTTAAACGTAATCATCGTAGTTTCTCCTGAGGGCTAGGCTTGTTGTGTGCTGTTGCTACTGACGTTGAGAATCGCAGCCAGACAAGGCATTTAGGATCCGGTTTGGTCGTCCAACGCTGCCATGCTTTGCTTGATGCGAATGTCTTTGAGATGACGCTTGACCGTATTAATGGTGATGTATAGCTCGATCGCGACCTGCTGATAGGTGAAGCCAGCGCGGCGCAGTAACCAGACTTCGGTTTGTCGTGGAGACAGATTGTAGAGAAGGGCTTCGGCAAGTGCCCGATTTTGCGACGACTGCCAGCGATCCTCTAGTAGCACTGCCAGGTAAGGGCGCTGCGGATCGTCCAAGGTCAGCCATCTGACCCGGATGCGATAGAGGCTCGATCGGCTATGGGCAATCTCCGACTCAATGACAACAGGTTGGTCTGCGTAGACATCGCGGCTTTCCATGAGTGCCTTGCAGGTTTGCCAGATAGCTTCGGGAACTGTGTGGACGACAGCTTTGCCCTGGCTGAGCTGTTGACAAATGCGGTAAGCGTAGTAGTTGTGATAGATCCACTCGCCGCGCTCTGAAAGAATCAAAATGCCGTCAGTAATCCCTTCAAGGACACCTTGCAGTAGGAAAGCATGGTCTTGCGCGCTTTGTTGAGGTTGCAGTTGATTCAGCATGGTTCTCGGGGGTAGAGAATGAGCAAACGCTTATGCAGGCTGATGCTGGAAGTCGATCTTCTTCAGGTGTTAGGACACTTAAGAAACAGTTGCTTCACTCGGTCAAGCAACTGTCCCTCCAAAAATTCCTTCCATAGCAAGTCATTTTTCCGAATGAGGTGAAGGTCGGGTGAATTACTTTAGATCGTATAAAAATGTTCCCGGTACTGCACTAGCCCTCTCTGTAAAGTTGCTTTCCGAGAGTAACCAGTGAACCTTGCAGCTTTGTGCAATGAGATTCATGTCTAGCGCTTGCCTTTCTTTGTAGTTTTCGGCAAAGTTGAAAGGATATTTGTGCAACTGCTCTGTCTGTTTTATGCTGTGGCAATGAGCCAAACTATCCCAGAACCAACAACGCTCTGCATTTTAGTGGTGGACGATCACGAAATCGTCTTGGGTGGCACGATCGACTTACTACAGCAGCAGTATCCCCAGGCAGATATTTTGACTGCACAGACCGTTGCTGGTGCGTTGAGTCAGGTGAGCCTCCATACACCTGACCTGATTGTGCTGGATCTCTCTCTCCCCGAAACGAGCGGTAGTAGCGCTCAGGCAGAGTCAGGTGTGCAGTTGCTTAAGACATTGATGCAAAACTATCCGACTCTTAATCTCACTGTGCAGAGTACGCACGTCAGAGCGTTGGTACGCATTAGACCAGAAATCGATCGCCACAAAGCTGGCTTTACCGTCGCCGATAAAAGCCTTTCTAGTAAAGAGATGCTAACGCGAGTGGACTGGGCGCTCAAAGGTATCACCCATACCAAGGACATCCGACGCGGGCGCACGCTAGAAGTCAAACCTGATTGGATTACCGTGCTCAAACTTGCGTTTCATGAAGGGCTGCAAGATCGATCGATCGCCAAACGAATGCAGGTGTCTGAACGCACCGTTCGTCACTACTGGACAAAAATTCAGGATGTGCTGGAAGTCTACCCTGACGAAGACAAGCAAGACGGTAAAAACATTCGTATTCAAACCGAAATTCGCGCTAGAGAAGAAGGACTGATTGATTAATTAGTTGTTGGTTTTTAGTTGTTGGTTATAGCAATGCGATCGTCTAACAACCAACAACTAATCGCTAACAACTCATTCGGAGCAGGAAACGGTGCAACGCACTATCTGGAACAGCCTCAAAGAAACCGTTTCACTCGGACGATGGGCACTGCCGGGAATGGTCGTCATTGGATTAGTCGTGGCGGCTCGGCTCACAGGTTCTTTGCAAGGTCTGGAGTTGGTGACCCTGGATTCTTTTTTACGTCTACGTCCTGCTGAAGCGAAAGACGATCGCATCATTCTCGTTGGCATCGACCAGGCTGATATGCAGAAAACAGGCTATCCCATCCAGGAGCGAGCGCTGATTGACCTGCTAAATACCCTGCAAGCCTATAGACCGGCTGTGATTGGTTTGCATATTTTGCAGAATCAAATTGCCCAAACAAGTAAAACTGAGCTGTTTACTGCTTTGAAACAACCTCAGAAGTTAATTGTGGCGGAAAAAGTATTACCTGCTTCCGATCAAATTCCTCCGCCATTAGGCTTTCCTGCTAAACAGGTCGGTCTGATCGATCTAATTCCTGATGGGGACAACCATGTAAGACGTACTATTCTTGGCACCTTTGACCCCATTAATCCTGAAACGTACAAGCTTTCTCTCACAATTAGTCTGGTCGAAAATTATTTGGTCTCTCAGGACAAGAATCTCACCCTCAAAAATGGGATTAGCGATCCTAAAGCGATGCGCTTTGGCTCTACCGAACTCCCGCGTCTACGACCTTCGGGTGCTTATACAGGTGCGGAAACGGGTAATCCTCAAATTTTGCTTAATTTTCGGAATCATCGCCAGCCGTTTCGCGTCCTTTCTTTGAGCGCGGTTAAAGCGGGCAAGATTGACCCAAATTGGTTGCGCGATCGCATCATCATTGTGGGCATTACCGACCCCAAAATTCGACCCATCATCCCCACAGCAACAGACTACAGCACTAATTCCCTCGATATTCAAGCACACGCTATAAGTCAGATTATTAGTGCTGTACTGGATGGGCGATCGCTCCTCAATACCTGGTCAGACACTTGGGAATATCTGTGGATTCTAAGCTGGGGCAGTATTGCCATTCTTTTGGGACAAAGCAAACTCCTGCCCAAGACCAAGCTCATAAGTCTTGGCATCGCTCAGGTTGGCTTAGTTGGCATCAGCTATTGGTGTCTCACTTGGGGCTGGTGGATTCCAGTTATTCCTACTTCGTTAGTTTGGCTCCTGAACGGCATCGGCTGCACCGCTTTTTATAAGTACGACTGGGTTTTGCGCTCCAGGTTGAAAGAAAACCAGCGTGTCATTGAGGAACGTCAACGGATGATCGAACAAACATTTGATGTGATTCACAACGGTCCGTTGCAGACGCTAGCGAGTCTTTTGAGACAAATTCGAGATGGCAAACTGTCACAAGAGCAATTGCGCTCAGCACTCACAAATCTCAACCGTGAGATTCGGGGCATTGGTGAGTACCTCAAGCAAGAAACGCTCACTCAAGAAGACGGTCTCTACCTAAGAGATGGGCTTAAGATCGACCTCAAGCTCCCAATGCATGAGCTGTTCTTTGAGGTTTACAGCAACACGCTGGAGCGATCGGACTTTCCTAGATTTGAGACGCTCAAAATTTCCTGCTACTTTGAACCCCTTGAGCAACCGCCTCTGAGTATCGAACACAAGCGTAGTCTCTGTCGCTTTCTTGAAGAAGCCATTTGCAACGTGGGTAAACACGCAGACGGAGCCACCCAACTCAATGTTACGGGTACTCAAACCAATGACTATTACTCGTTAGAGGTCAAAGATAACGGCATCGGCATTCGTTCAACGGTTGATGGCGAAGGCACAAAACACGCCCGTAAGGTTGCTTCACGCTTAGGCGGTCAGTTTAAACGTGAACCGTCGTCTCCTAAAGGAACGCTCTGCAAACTCACCTTTCCGCCCATCAGACCTCGGTCTTAGTGAAGGGCACGGTGCAAATTTTGTCCATTAAGTTGGCACTTTTATGCAAGCCTTTGAAAAAAGATCTGGCATAGACTTTGAATAGTTGGGGTGATCTAACCTCGAACGATTCTTGTTTCCTGGATCGTCTCACGAGACCAACTGAGCGTCTCTGTCTCCTGCCGTTCAAAGGGGGGGCATCTACCAAGACTTATCCGGATAAGGCTTTTGGCATCAGAGTTACCTGGATTGAGTCGGCACTCTCCCGGTCACTCTCTCACTCAAAATCAGGGCGATCGTCCCAGCAAAGCATTTTCTAACTGTTAGTTGGAAAGGCACAAACTAGACTGTTTATTCTGCCAAACATCAGCTCACTGTACGTAAATTACCTTTAACACCATGATGAAGCAACCTATCTTCCAGACCCTAGCCAAAAGTGGTCAAGCTCTGAGCACTTCACTGACTGTAACTGCGGTCATGCTAGCGCAGTACAATCCACCGACCGATCCGCCACCGCGCCGACAGACCTCGTTTACAGGAATATCTCAAGAAGTCGCAAGGGTGTCACAAAGACATTTCTTGTTTGAGAGTTGAACAACAGAAATTGCGAATGACAGCGCATTGTGCTTTGCCACAATGCGTTTTTTATGGAAACACGAAGGGAACGATCGCCCATGTCACCTTCATTCCTACCGTGAGATAAACAGTTTGCGCCTGGATTTTCCTGCCGACGTGGTGCGATCGCTCGGTCGCTTGGGCAGTTTAAAGAGGAAGCGATCGTTTCCCCACTGTCCCAGCTAAAACCATTACCAGAGGAACTTACCGCATGGAAACAACTGCATTACAGCCAAGCGTTGAAGTATTGCAAAATGACGTTGTTGATTTACTGGGACAGGTCTGTGCCTTAACGCGGCGAGCCAGTCAAGCACTTAGCGCCGATAAGTCCAGCGAGGCGTATGCTAAGAAATACGCTGATTTTCAGGCAGGTGTTGCCGAAGCCCTTGAGAATGTCAAAAACTTGGAACTGGTAATGTCTATTGTCGCGCCAATGAAAGCGGGCAAATCAACTATCATCAATGCGGTTGTTGGTCAAGATTTGCTGCCCAGCCGGAATGCAGCCATGACCACGCTACCAACCGCAATTCTTTTTGACGCTAAATTAGAATTTCCGCTTCTAACCTTAAGCGATGAAATCATTTCAGTTTTTCAAGAGACCCTTGCAAAGCTTAGGGCTGAACTTAAGGCTAACGGTATTGAGTGGGCAAGAGACCAGGTAGCCCAACAACCTTCAGCCGAAGAACTAAGAACCCTTTTAGAGCAAATTGCTACGAGTAGTTGTACTCACTTTATTCAACCGGAGACATCTGGATGTGAGTCCATTAAAAGTGTGCTGATTGGGCTGAATGACATTGTTCGATTATGCAGCGCGATCGATCCTTCTCTAGATCCACAAGGGCGACTGACGGACATTCCCCGTATTCGGACACCTTTTTGGGATTTACAGCAAGAAACGAATCAGTCCAGTAAGATGGGAAATCTAGTCATCGTTGATACACCGGGACCGAATGAATCTGGAGAGCATCTAAGACTATCTGCCGTAGTCGAGGAACAGCTTAAAAAAAGCTCGATCGTTCTTATTGTTCTAGATTTCACTCAGTTAAATAATCAGGCGGCGGCGGAAGTCAGAAAACAAGTTGGGCCAATCATTCGCCTATTGGGTAAGGAAAACCTGTATGCCATTATCAACAAGGTAGATCAAAGACGCAAAGGCGATATGACTCCTGAGCAAGTGCAGAAATTTGTTGCCGCCGATCTTCAACTTAGTGACTCTACTGATGTGAATCGGGTCTTTGAAGTGTCAGCGATACGGGCATTCTGTGCTGCAAGATTCATGATGGAGAAGCAGCAACGCTGCAATCAACAGATTGACATTGAAGCTGCTGATTTAGAGACAGCAGAGGCATTAGCTCAAGAAGCTCTTGGTGCACGATGGAAGGAGAAATTACAAAGGGTTAGCGTAGAAGATTTACAAGAAGAAGCTGAATATCTTTGGGACGATTCAGGCTTCAGACCATTTCTAAAAAAGGCAGTCAGTGCATTGATGGAAAGTGCTGCACCTCGAACAATGAATTCTGCCCTGAATCGAAGCCAAAAGGTTTTAACTGAATTTCGTGATGATGTTCAGCTTCGCCTGAGTGCTTTAATTTCTCAAGACACCGAAAAACTACAGTGCCAACTTAATGCTCTCAAGGAAGATCTACGGCATCTTGAACTATGTCGAGGACGTTTGCAGGAAGTTGATAAAGTTAAGAAGCAGCTTCAGCGAAACCTTAAAGAAATTCTTGAGGTTCTGAAGCATGAAGCCAAGCTTAGAATTATTGAGCACTTCACAGAAAAAGACCATGAACGTGCCCAGCCAATTCAGAAGCTAGATATGAAGGTAAGAAAGGCTTTATTAACAGATGTTGGGGGCTTTGAAACATTTCCAAGTTTACTGGATTGGTTGCCAGAATCAATTAAATCTACCCTTAAACATAAGACATCAGAAGTAATTTCTTTTTCAAGCCAAGCAGAAGCAGAAAAATTTGCGACTCAAGCAAGTGACTACGCTAGGCAAAGCGCAGAAAGCTTGCTTTCAACTGCTCGAAAGAATACAGCACGAGAGATTGAGACAGCACGTACAAATTTACAAACTTTCTTGAAAAATGAGACAACACACATCATTGAACGCGCCCGAAATCGGCTTAATGAAGCGTTTGGCGTAGAATTGTCTCTGCCGTCCCCTCCTGCTATGACCAGTGAGGCTACAGACTCTTTTAAGTTTCAAGTTAATCGCCAAACGAAAGAAGTCTCTGATTACAGGATAGAAAAGTACAGACCCTTTTATTTTCTCTGGCTAATCGAGCAAGAAAGAAAAGTGCCTATTCTTAGGACAGAAGCTTACTATACGGTTTCACTGGAAACCCTGGTAACGCAGTTTAACCAATCTATTGAGGCAAATGTTGACAGCATTAATCAGAAAATTGTCAAGTATTTGGATGAAGGCTTTCAGTGGCAGATCAATGTCTATTTTGAACATCTTGATCGCTATCTCAATAGCTATAGAGAAAGCCTGAAGCGGGCACAGATAGATCAAAGCTTGCCTATTAAGGAAAAAACTCAACTAAAGGGGGAGCTTCAGTTCCTGGTGCCACAAGCGGAGGAGCAAATTCAGAAAGCAGTTGTCTATCTTGAGCGGACAAAGAACTTTATGCCCAAAAAGGACTAATTTGTTTTATGAACATTCAGCTAGTTGAAGGGTTAGCCGATGCGATTCGGGCGCTTTCTCCGGAAGAGCGTCGTCTTTTGGAGGAAAAATTGGGAGTTCGATCGCACTGGCAAGAAACCTTAGCGGAGCTTCGGCAGCACAAAGCTGAGATTCATGCCGATCGCGCAGGGCAAACATTTGAACCATCGATCGAAGAAACCATCCAGCAAATGCGCGACGAACGCACAGAGCAATTGGTGCAGTCATCTTTCACTGACTCAGAGGCAAACTGAGCGTGACTATTTGCGTCGATGCCAGCTTCATTGCGCGTCTGCTGGTTGGTACTCCAGAGCAATCGCAATGGGAAACCTTGTGGATACAGTGGCATGAGTCAGCATCGCTCATTGTTGCTCCCACGTTGCTTTACTACGAAATCAGCAATGCTCTGCACCGCTTAACAGTGGCGAATCAATTGACGATAGCGCAGGCAGATCAAGCCTTAAGCGATGCACTCAGTTTAGAGATCCAGCTTTATGGGAACAATGAGCTACATCAGCAGGCGATCGCGTTAGCCAGACAACTCAATTTACCTGCGGCTTACGATGCCCATTATTTAGCGTTGGCACAGCGCTTAGAGGCAGAGTTTTGGACTTCCGATCGACGCTTGTTTAATGCAGTGCAGTCAACGCTTACATGGGTTCATCTTGTTACTTAACGATGGTTCTTTCTCATGATGACAGCAACGTTTCACCTTGAAGACCTCCAGCGCCGAGTGCCTGTCATTGGGGATAAAGCCCTGATTGACCTTGTGAACGGCATTCAGGTGAGTCGGGATCTAATCCGCTACCGCAAAAGTCGGGGTTTCATGGGGCAATTGCTCGATACGCTGACGGGTGGCGATCGCCAGCGCCAACTTCTCTTAGACGGCAACCTCATTGCAGGGCAAGACGCTTTACACCAGTGGGTTTTGGAACTAACCGATTCTCTGCGAGTGAGTCAGGTTGCGCTGCAAGTCACGCAACGATCGCTGCTCGAAGCCCGCACAGCCATTCGTAGCCAGCGGCAAGATTTAGCAGGTCTCAGTCAGCATCTTAATCAGCTTGCCCAAGTTATGGGAATACGGCTGAGTGAATTGGAAACTCGCGTACAGAAGCTAGAAGTGCGGGGAACTGCGAATGAAGATCTCGATCGCATTTTCACTGCCTGGTTAGCACAGCAGACTTACACGGGTTTCCCCTGGCTCCTGCAAGTGGTCTTTCTAGTGCGAGAACTATGCAGCAGCGCGATTTTGCTTTACGAACTTGACTCTGGGGACAGTGTGCAATTTCGCGATCGCATGGTCAATAAAATTTTGGCTGAAAGTAGACAGATCCCGGATTGTTTCTTCTCGCTGACTGACTTGCTGAACGAAACCTGGCGATCGACCTCCAACAATGACCGTAACCTGGCAACTGGAATGCTAGAAATTCACGCCATCCCTCGGCAGCGACTTCAAACGATTCCCTATCTCTACACCATCGGCACGACGTTTGAGTTGGCAACATTGCCAGAGTCCGCTAGACCTGCCAAACCTGCGGAGTGCGCGATCGAGCTATGCCGCGCCCAGATCGACCTTATCCCTTTCGGCATCGATAAAGAAGAACTGATTCGCCTAATTGTCAAAGAAACCGCCAATGATTATCTGGCAATTATGACGAGGACTTCCAGCTTATGACGGCTCACACACCAACCGTTGGGCTAGTGCTGGTCGGCGGGGGGGCGAAAGGAGCCTATCAAGCTGGCGCACTCAGGTATCTTGCTGAACTAGACTTCTCACCGCATATCATTGCAGGCACTAGCATTGGTGCGTTGAACGGGGCAGTTTTGGCGGCGAACAAACCCTTGAAGCAAGCAGTGCAGCGACTGGACGAACTTTGGGATTAACTGGGGCAAGCTCACATCCTCCGTCCCAACACCACAGCGACCATGCGGGTCATGAGCTATGCTGCCCGGGCTTTTCTTCCTAACCTGCGGCATTGGGCAACAGATTTTTTCATTGAACAAGGTCTGTTGGGCGACCGACTCGCCATTTTTGATCCAGAACCGATCGAGCAGTTTTTGCGTCAGGCTGTCGATCCCCAAGCGCTCCGTCAAGGAACCGAACTATGGGCAACTGTGTTTCCCTCACTGCAAATTCCAGGACTCAACTACGATTGCCTGATCGATCTAGCACGTGCCTTCATGGGTACAAAGGCACATTGGTTACGTGTGCAAGATTGCGACGATGATGAAACCCTTTACAATTTGCTCTTAGCAAGCGCAGCGATTCCACTAGCCTTTCCGTGCCGAACCGTAAACGGGCAGCGCTATGTGGATGGTGCCCTCAGCGATAACGTCCCTCTCGGCGCTTTGGCAGCACGCGGTTGTACCCACGCGATCGTGATTCATCTGGGCAATGGATCAACCTGGAACCGCCATGATTTTCCAGAACAGACCGTTATTGAAATTCGACCCGAAGCGCCCATTAACGCGTTTAATACGCCTCTTCTAGGTTCAGTCAGTGCCACGTTGGACTTTAGCTTTGAGCGAATCACTGAACTCAAGCAACGCGGCTACGAAGATGCAAAACGCTGTATGGAGCCAATCATTCAGACCTTTCAGACAGTTAACGGACAGCGAGAGACTCATGATCGTCTCGTTTGCTCAACCCATCAGCTCTTCAACGACTCGCCATTGTAGTTACCTACCCACTGTCTGAAGCACCTGTTTCGATCGCCCAATCTGATCTTGACTGAAACCCGCTTCATCAAGATAGTTCAGAAAGGAAGCATCGCCATAGCGTGGATCGACGTTGAGTGCCTGACGGTACGCCTGCTGCGCCTGATTTTTCTCACTATTGCCCCAATGCGCGATCGCCAGCGCTACGAACGGATGGGGGTTGCTTGGTTCTAATCTGGCGGCTGTTTTGGCAGTGGCGATCGCCCAGTTATATTGCTTGATACGCTCAAAGGCAAGGCTGAGATTATAGGAAGGAATTTCGTTGGTAGGTTGCAGGATACCTGCCCAACTGTGAGCCGCGATCGCAGCCGTCAAACGTCCCTCAACAAGGTAGACAATTCCTAGCGCATTGAGGGTTTGTACATTGAAGGGGTTTAGCTGCAAGGCTTGCAGGAGCGTGTCCGCTGCCGCCCCATTCTGCTTTGCTTTGTGCTGCGTCCAGCCGAGGAGCACTTTGCCAGAAAGGTTTTGCGGCTCCAACGATACGGCTTGCTTAAGAGCCGCGATCGCCTCCGGGTAGCGTTCCTGCTCCCGATAGCTCAAACCCTGCTGCCGATAGGTTTCCGCCGACGCTGCAAACGCTGGCAGCGCAGACAGACTGGTACCGACAACCAACCCGATAATGACCAATGCCCTCATTCTTCATTCCTCATTTCAGGAGTCAGGAGTCAGCCAATGAGAGCCAGAGAATTCTGAAATCTTTGCACTTGCCGTATCGTCTGATCGCCACACTTCTTCCTACTCCCTACTCCCTACTCCCTACTCCCTACTCCCTACTCCCTACTCCCTACTCCCTACTCCCTACTCCCTATTTCAACCGCTGACACGTCGGGCAGAAGTGCGCCGATCGCCCTGCCATTCTAAGGCGTTCGATCGCAGTTGCACAATTGCGGCAGACATCGCCATCGCGTCCATAGACCCAGGCAGAACCGCCATAGTTACCATTCACGCCCGCGACGCTACGAAACGTCCGAAACGTAGTGCCCTTTGCTTCAATGCTTGCCTGGAGAACTCCAATAATGTTCGATCGCAAGCGTTCAATTTGAGGCTGCTCGAGATGAATGCACAGCGTTTGGGGATGAATGCCGCTGAGAAAGAGTGCTTCATCGGCGTAAATGTTACCAATGCCAGCGACGATCGCCTGATCCAGTAAGGCATTCTTCACGGGGCGACGACGCTGGAGTTTCTGCGCCAGGTAAGCAACCGAGAATTCCTCTGAAAACGGCTCTGGTCCTAGCTGCTGCAAACCTGTAATAATTTCTTCTGGCTTGTTTTCTGGAGGCACCCACCACATTTGCCCAAATGTGCGCTGGTCCACAAAGCGCAATTCCTTGCCCTCGTCAAAAAACAGCCGCACTCTAGTGTGCTTTTCCAGCGGCTCTGCTTGATCCAACCACAGGAGTTGCCCCGTCATGCGGAGATGGACACCGAGCCAGCTCGTGGGGAGTGGGGAGTGGGGCGTGGGGAGTAGGGAGTAGGTGGCAGAGGGAGAGGCGGCGATCGGTCGATATGGCAAGGCGGAAATTCCAACACTCCTGACTCTGTGCGGCTGAGCGCTCACGTCGAAGCCTGACTCCTGACTCTTGGCTCCTACTTTTACCAACTCTGCCAACAAATACTTTCCGCGTCGATGCCATTGCGCGATCGTGGCTCCTTTCAATCCCGTCAAAAAATCTGGTACTGAAAAAGGGTGGGCGATGGTGCGATCAAGCAACACATCCCCACCCTGAATTGTTTGATGCAGGGTAACTTCATTTAGCCCCCGCCGAACGGTTTCAACTTCAGGCAATTCAGGCACAAGAGGCGACAAACCCTAAACATTGGACTCTAGTTTAGCGTTCATCGTCTGTTGACTGAAGCCTGAAGCAGACTATCTTGCCTCGGTGCCCTGGTTTGCATCGCCCTCAATGCCAGTGCTGCCGCCGGGTGCGTCTGCTGTTGGCGAAGTTGTAGCGCCTCCAGCAACCTCTTCCGCCCCGCCCGTTTTACGAAGAGCGGGATCGATCGGCGTTTGCTTACCACCAGATGCGACTTTGCCAGACTTAGGCGGTGCGCCCGCTACGCCTGCTTTTTTAACTGGGGGTGCTACTTCAACGACTTCACTGGCAGCAAAGTTGTTGGTGTTTACGCCCGCATAGTTAACCTTGTCAAACCGCACAATGACCGAGTACTTAATGCCGCTTTGATCGATCGATGCAACGGTTCCATAATCCTGGAACCAGTAAGACTCTTTACGAAGAATTTTGACTTTAGAACCGCGCTGAACCATGAGCGTTTTTTCCTCTTATTGTTAAGCTTCAACTCATACAGCTTTATTGCCACTCACTTTACTACGAACCGAAGACACATGCAGCGCAGCTAGCAGTGGTTGAAACAATCTGAAATATTTGGGGAGGAGTAAGGAAAGGCTAAAGGCTAAAGGCTGAAGGCTAAAGGCTGAACTCTCTTCATACCTCCTACCTCTCACTTCACTCCTCTCTTTCAACTCAAAACTCAAAACGCTCCCCCACTCCCTACTGCCTACTCCCCACTCCCCACTCCCCACTCCCTACTCCCCACTCCCCACTCCCTCCCCATAACTCCTCCCCCTCCACCGCGTCGGCGTTTGGATCGAAGACAGAAAAATTCGCAGGACGGCGATCGGGTCTGCAAGTGGAGACAGCCAGAAAAGCCAGGCAGGTTTAGCGTCGGTACGATCGCACGACGGCGCGATCGCAAACGTAAGCCCCACGCGGATTAGCACTAACAGCAGATTGAGACCAAACGCAGTGAGAACAACAGGCTCACGACTACCGCTGATGACTTCACTGAGCAGCAGCAGGACGATCGGGATGGGAAAGCCCTGAACAGCCAGCAGCAGCAGCCAGTCACCCCAGACTTGGCTAGGGGACGCGGCATCTTTAAGGTCTAGCGATCGTCCCCATTCGCGCCAAGTTTCGGCGGCACCTTCATACATCCGCACCTTCAGCACGTTTGCGCCGTCTAGAAACGCGACTTTAGCACCCTGAGCAGCGATCGCCCGTGCCAATGTCACATCATCACAAAAGGAACGGCGGGCAACGGTATAGCCGCCTACCTGGACTAGCTGCGATCGGCGGCAAAAAAAGCATTGCCCATTTGCCATCACGCGCTCTGGGCGATTGCCAGTTTCGCCTGCCGGACCAAAGCGATACACCAGCGTCAGCAGCAGAGCGGGGTGGAGCAACAACTCGCCTGGATGCTTCAAGAGAAACTGCGGTGCCAGCGAAATCAGGTCGTACCCTTCACGCGATGCGGTGTCGAGCAAACTAGCGACCAGTCCAGGCTGCGGCTGTGTGTCTGCATCAATCCCCAGCACCCAATCACTTGCAGCAGCACTGGACAAAAACCCGTGATGCAGTGCCCACGGGCGACCCACCCAGTCGATCGGCAGCGGCTCATCGTGGATGAGCCGAAAGCGCGGATCGGTTTCCTGGGCTGCCTTGACTAGCTCTGGGGTGCCGTCTGTGGAGTAACTGTCAACAACCAGAATCTCCCGCACTTCATAGCTTTGACGACTCAGCCCTGTAAGACACGGTTCAAGGCGCTCTGCCTCATTTAAGGTCGGTACTACGACGCTTACCGTACCTAACTGCTCTGGTGTGGGTGCTTTAGGCTGCAATGGCGGATAGCGACCAGGACCGCGCAGTAAGCGGGAAAGCAAAATCGCCGTAGCGGGTAGCTGAGCCAAAAGCAACCCTAGCAGCAATGCGTCTCCAATCACGAGGATGACTTGGATGCAGCCGCTACAGGAACAGTAGCAACATCGCTCTGTGAAACAACTTTGCCTGACGGTTTATCTGGCTCACTGCTGCGTCGAGCCAAATCTGCTGCGATCGCCATAGACTCAGTGGCAGCGGCAGGTTTGGCAAGCCACCAGAGACCGATCGCGGGTAACACGCCTAAGGCAGCGCCGATCGCGGTAGGAATCCAAAAACGGGCATCCAACTGATTCAGGGTGATCACGGCTCCAAACGCAAAATTCACGAGATAGACGATGAGCGGCACTGTTAGCTGAGAGCGTGTGAGGTCGATCGTCGTCTTGCGCCAAAAGAGCGCCGCCACTGACATGAACAGTGCCCCTGTGCCTAACCAACCACTCAGATTGCGATACGGCATCCCGAAAAACTGACCTGGATCGCGAAATTCCCAAAAAGGATACGCTGTCTGACTCATCGCTGGGTCGAGCACAAAATCCCAGGCGGTAAGGAGCAACGAACCAAGCGCGATCGCGCCCACAGACTTGAGCCAACCTTTCAGACCGACCGCATCTAGCCCAACCCAAGCCAGCAGATACGTCGATAACCCCACATAAAACCAGGAAAGAGGAATTGTAAAGGGTACTAACCCAGCAATTTTATAGCCTAAGCCATTCAGGTAACCATAATGCCCAAACGGGAAACCCGTGCTAGTACCCAGCAATTCACTACTCAAGGACAGCGCGAGTGCAGGCACCATAAACAGTAACCAGGCACGCCAGCCCAATGTGCGATAGGCATAAAGGGCGACTGTCACAGCCCCTAACAGAATATAGACAACGCCACCGCCTGCCATGCTCCAACCAAAAAGAGCTTGACCAAACGCCGGTAAAGCGGCAATAAATTCAGGATTTGGTAATACCAGCAGCAACCCTGCCAGCCCAAACACCAACGATAAGATATGACCCGTCAGGCAAAAACGCTCGATCGCAACCAGTTGTCTCATGGAGACTCCTCAAAACACAGGGCACTAAAAACCGCTAGCTACAAGTTTACGAATGTTTATGAAAATATTGCAGATGCGATCGCTTTTTGGATAGAAATTTCGTCAAAAATGCAGAAACGAAACCTGAGTAGAGCAACTCTAGACGAGAAGCAGAACAGTCAGTCTTAAAGTTATCGCCCCCCCCATAATCCAACAAAACCGCGACCTTCGCCATTTGGAAGACACCGATGGATGGTGTGCCGTGAACGAGATCATTCACTGCAACAGATGTGATATCTTAAACTAGAAGCAATGCAGCAAACTGGAGTTGTTGTAGCGGGATGTGGCGCAGCTTGGTAGCGCACTTCGTTCGGGACGAAGGGGCCGTGGGTTCGAATCCCGCCATCCCGATTCTACAAGTCTTACTGTTTACCACTGCCTCAAGACTGCTACCTGACCATTTCAACCAGACGCTTCCCATTGTCAGATATGGGGAGCTTTTTGTTGTTTGGAAATTTATGAAGTTCTGGTTATAGACTTGCCAAGATCGTTTATAGTACTCTTGTACTAAATATTCCTTTAGAATGAAGCTGTCTTGATTGCAAACGCGATCGCATGTGCTGAGTCCATCCCTACGATTGTGCGCGAGAGCGTAAGGACTGGAGTTAGCGTCTCGTCGATTGCGATCGCTTTGTAGCGAACCAATTTTTTGTGGATGGTCTGGTCACGCTGCTGATCTGAGCAAACGCATTACTTACTTGAGCAAACTAACGATTTGTCACCTTTGAGGACTGGAACGATGCAGCGTCGCAAATCTCGCACTCATAGTATGAAATACATGCTGGCTGGTGGGTCTGTGGTAGCAGCGTTTGGCTTGTTAGCAGACCCACGCGGCTTGTTGCCAACTCCTGCTCCTGCTAAAACGGTGTGCCAGGAGATTGTGCAGTCAAAGTCGATTTTGTCGAGAGATCAACTATCGAGATTGTTGGCAATACCTGAGCGATCGAGCAAAGTGCAGATACGCCAAATCATGAAAGAGCCTTACTGCCAGTTGCCTCAAGTGGATGTGCGATCGGGCGTTTCAGCTCGCCGCGAAGCCTACCCGCTGGCCTTTGATACACAGACCTGGCTGATCGTGCTTTATGAAGGTGACGAATATGCAGGCTATGACTTCAGCTTCCGTCACTAGCATGGGCGCAACCGTCTTTGGGAGGGCGATCGCAGGCATGACCAGTCTTGCTCTAGCGCTTTTATCGTTTGGTTGTTCGCGTGCGCCAAGTGCCGACATCGCTCCAGCTATCAAGCTCTACCAAACCTGGGAACTACAACCGGGCGATACCATCGGCGATCGCACTGTGCTCGGCGGTCTTGGCGATATTTCGCTCGACCTGGATGGCAACAGTGTCTATGCGCCTTTCGACGGTCGCACACAGGTAGACAAGCACCGTTGCCTCATCTTCTCTAGCCCTGATGTGCCTGCTTATCTCTTTCGTCTATGCGGTCTCAACAAGCCTCATCTGGGTTTTGTTAGTCAAGGTACTGCCCTCGGTAGCGGTGACTTGCTTCAATTCGCTGCCTTACGCAAACAGCCAAACGGCACTTGGGCGATCGTTGAGCCTGCTAAAGCCATCCTGGAACGCACGTTAAAAAAGCCCTAGACAGCCGTTGACATTGCAGCGTTCCCCCATCCCCCTCTCCTGAACCCACGCATGAAATCCCCTTCCCTGCTTGCCTTTAGCCTGCTCGCATTCCTTTCAACGGCTCATCAAGCTGCACGGGCTGACAATGGCGGCGCGATCGACTTTGCGGTGGCAGCCAATGTGCCAGCGTCCGCTTCATCCACCTCCACACTTGACTCGCCCTCCACTGCCCCAACGTCTGCCTCAGCCTCTGCCTCACCTGCTCTAAGCTTTATTCCTCCTGCCGTTTCTGCACCACCCACAGAGGCATCGTCTCCAACACCTGTAGCCCGTGAAGCCGCTCCATCGCCGCAGGCTGTTGCTCCAGCCACTACTAATATCTTCGCAGGCGGCTCTGATTCTCTGGTTGCTCGCACTGTAGGGCACGCAGAGGGCACGCGAACACCTAACGGCAGCAAAACCCGTGCTTACTATGGGCATACTGATCCTGGCAATGGTGTCTGGAATCTGGGCAGCTTCTCCTATCAGCACGGAGCCAAATCACCGGAAGAAGCAGACGAAAAGCAACTTCAACGCTTGCAAGGACAGGCAGATGTAATCCGCCAAAAAGCGGACTCACACCGCTTAAACCTGTCGCTGGAAGAGGAACTCAATGCGATCGACCTGGCAAACCAGGCACCGTTGGCAGCGTTGGATACACTCGGCTATGTGGAGCGACTGAAGCAAGCGCGCGATCGCGGTCTGACAGGTTCTGATGCCGTCTTATGGGCACGCACCCAGTCGTATCGCAATCCACGCACAGGGCGATGGGAAGCACCGGGATTGGGCAATACAGAGAGCAACATTAGCCACGACCAGAATCGACGGCAAACGGCGATCGCACGGGCGCTGGATGTCTATCAGCAGCAGACAATGGCGCATCGCAAAGAAGAGGAACCACAAATTAAAGTGGCAAATAAGCCGCCGCAAGAAACGATCGCCGACCAGATTATTTTTCAGGATTTAGCGCCACCGAAACCCGTCACACTTGCTCAGTCAGAATAGTGAACGGACTCAAGCCGTGGCAACCGAGACATCTTTGTGGGAGTAGTATCGCTTTGTTTACCTGACGTTAACCAGACCCGCTCTATAAGTCCGTTAAGATTGCTTAAAGATCTGAATCTGATTCAGTTCCTCAGCACTGCGGTCATTTCACAACCTACAATGTCTACGCTGTTTGATCTTTTGTACAAGGGTGGTCCAGTCATGGTTCCCCTGGCAGGACTATCTTTACTTACTGTCTCGTGTATCCTAGAGCGATCGCTCTTTTGGTTTCAGCTTTTGCGGGGTGAAGATCGCATCGCTCATGATGTGTTAGATACTGCCCGCTACAGTCTTGATGAGGCACGAGCGATCGCCGAACGATACAAAGACTTGCCGATCGGTCGGTTTTTGCTGGCACCACTCAAGCTGGGACATCCAACACCCGAAACGTTTAGCTTGGCGCTGGAAGCCGCGGGCGATCAAGAGCTTGTGGAGATGCGGAAGGGTGACAAGCTGCTCGAAACAACCGTGGCTCTTGCACCGCTGCTGGGGCTTCTAGGCACGGTTACTGGTCTCATTGTCACCTTTACAAATCTGAATATTGGCGGCGGTGGTACGGGCGCTGATACCTCCAAGGCAGCGGCGGGGATCGGCGAATCGCTCATTACAACAGCGGCTGGAATGGTGCTTGCGATCATGGCACTGGCGATCTTTCGCGTCTTCGTGACACTGCAAGCAAGACAGAGCGACTATTTTTCCAAAATTGGTAGTGAGCTTGAGGTGATTTACCGTCATGTTTGGTACGAACCGGGGAATTTGAACGGTGACCACCCGATCGCCCCGCCCTTAGCTGACCCTGTAACCATTACCCATTAGTAACCTGCGAGCGGTGCCATGAAACTTAAGGCCAACCAACAAGCGTCGCGGATGCCAGAACCAAATCTGGTTCCCATGATGGATGTCGTTATGACGGTTCTCACCTTTTTCGTTATTGTGTCGATGACGCTGACAAGCTTTCAAGCTGTGGACGTGCCGCTACCCAGCACCGACAAAGGCATTAGCAAAGAAAAGCCTACTGACCCGATCATCGTGGGGATGAATCGGCAAGGGCAGATTTTGATGAACAACACGACAGTGACAGACACGCAACTGGCGCAACTTATCGTGACGTATCTGGAAAAAAATCCCAAAGGCACGGTTGTGCTCAAGGCTGATAAAGACGTGACTTACGAAAAAGTGGTGAAGGTGCTGGGCACGTTGCGCGATATTGGCGGCGATCGCGTTTCGCTGGCGATCGAGTAACAACTTCCTAAGGATCGTGGATTTAACAAGGTGCAATGCCTTCTGTCGGGACGTTACATGTAACGTCCCGACAGAAAGATGGTTCAGGCTAATCAATCCACGATCCGACTAAGGCTTTTTCGTCCAAACCACACTACAAAGAAGTGGTGAAGGTGCTGGGCACGTTGCGCGCTATTGGCGGCGATCGTGTTTCGCTGGCGATCGAATAGCAATTCGCTAAGGTCTTTTCGTCCAAACTACAGCAACGGTGCCGCCCGCTTTACCGGGCACCAAACTGAGGTAGCCTGTAAATTTGCCCTTTTTGAGTTCATGAAGCGCACCGCCTCCATAGGCATCAGTCTCATTTGCGCTATCAAATTTCTTCAAGACTGGTTGCAGCGCTTGATAAACTTGTGCGGGTGATTGACCTCCAACCACTCGTGTCTCAGAGATCCCATCGACAGAAACTTCATTTGAGGGATAATCTGTGTCTGGCTTAAAGAACGCACTTCCTTCCACGACATCTAACGAGGTAGCAGAATCATCTGAAGAGATGCTGTACGTGGTGTCAAGCTCCTTCGCAATGTCGCCTAGTTCCTTTGGAATGCCAACTACATCACCCTTTTTGATTTTCGCCAGTTTGTCTTTGTCTAGTTTTTCGGCACCCAATAAGTAAACGATTTGTGAGCCATCGTCTATAACACTAAGAAAGTAGCTCACGCCTCCCTTGGAAACCTTGAAGGTGTTTGGCTCCGACTCGTCGCTCAACGTGAATTTTTGAGCAGGTAGCTCCTTCCGAAAATGGGCAACTACTGAAGCGAGAGAGGCACCACTGGCAACCCGCAAATTTTCGATGCCCTGGTAGTTAGGCACCGAACCGGGGTAATGCGGAAAATCGGTAAAGGGATTTTTTGCGTCAGTGGTTGCGCCTGCCGCCGCTCTAGAACGTGACGCTGGCGGCGACTGAGGTACAGGCACTGCTACTGCTGGCTTGGGACGATTAATCTTTGGCAGTGTGGGTTTCGCCAACTTTGGACGAGATGCAGGCTTGGCGGTGGGCAACTGCGTGATTTTGACTGGATTTTCTTTGTCGTCTGCCTTTTTGGGTTTCTGCTCAGACGGCAAGGGGGTAAACAGCAGCAGCGCGTGCAGCCCGATCGCCGCAAAAAACATGGGACGAATGAGCGATCGCACGGGTGCAGGCAACTGCTTTAAGGCTGGAAGATTTGTCATGGAGGTGAATGCAGGAATGAGAGGCGTACAGAAAGCAGTGTGTGAAAACGAAATAGCTGATTCGCGATCGCATGACAAGGAGTACGATCGTGAATGCTTCCTTTTGCTTGTCTTCAATCCTAATGATCAATAAGCATCATAGGTTGTCTTGAGTTCGTTTGTAAGTCATTTAGACTACTAATGACGACACCCCATTCAGATTCCCGTTGGCTGTGTATCAAGGGCGTGGGCGGCATCTTGTAGAGACGTTACATGCAACGCCCCTAGAAAAGAGGAACAATCGATCTAGAGCATCACCATCCGCAGGGGCATCGCGGTAAGCGCGTCGGGACAGGATCTAGCTGAATGTAGCAAGACGGTACAACGGCTAAAGAATGACGATGAAAGGCTCCTTAAACTAACGTTTAATTAACGTTAACCTGCTGTTACGATTCCTTTGGTTTCCACTTAACTGCTGTGGTTGTACGGTTGTCATTGTTACCCAATCTAACAATAAGTCTCTTTGTGAGGACAAGGCAAAATGGCATTTTCTGCAACTGCATTCCGTCGCGCTGTTACTGCCTCAGCCGTAACCGCTGCGATCGCGTTCGGACCGCTGCTTACTGCGATCGCGCAGGCAGTCACCCTAACAGGCGCTGGAGCAACCTTTCCAGTACCTCTCTATGAGCGTTACATCGCTGAATTTAAGAAGAGCAATCCCGATATTGAAGTGAGCTATCAGGGTGTGGGTAGCGGTGCTGGCATTCGTCAGATGATCGCTGGCACCATTGATTTTGGTGGTACCGATGCAGCGATGACCGACGAAGACATGGCTAAAGTCAAGAATGGTGTCATCCTGGTGCCCACTGCTGGCGGAGCTGTCTCAGTCGTTTACAATCTGCCCTTTTTACCTAACCTCAAAGTGTCTCGCGAGGTGCTGCCAGATATTTTTGCTGGCAAAATCAAAAAGTGGAACGATCCCAAGATCGCTAAAGATAACCCCGGTGTAAAGCTGCCTGATTCTGAAATCAAGCCCGTTGTTCGTGCTGATGGTAGCGGTACTACCTTCATCTTTGTCAACCACCTGAGTGCTATCAGTCCCTCTTTTAAGTCTGAGATTGGCATTGGCACAGCTCCTAAGTGGACGGGAAACCCCCTCAAAGGCAAAGGCAATTCTGGTGTGGCTAAGGAAGTTGGTAATACTCAGGGCACGATCGGCTACGTTGAGTATGCCTACGCTAAGCAAAACAAGCTTCAAACCGCACTAATCGAAAACAAAAAAGGGCAATTTTTAGTACCTTCGATCCGTGACACCAACAAGGCGCTGTCAACGGTGGTGTTTCCAGATAACAATCGGGTCTTTGTCGGTGATCCTGACGACGGTTACCCCATTGCAGGGCTGACCTGGCTGATGGTTTACAAGCAATATGACAACCCTGAAAAAGCAGCGGCAATCAAAAAGTTTGTAAGCTGGATCTTGACCGATGGGCAAAAGGTCAATGCTAGCCTCGACTATGTACAGATTCCTGCCAAGCAAGCTAAAAAAGTCGCTGATGAAGTGAACTCTGGTGTCAAGCCCTAGTCGCGATCGCTAAAACCACGTTGAAGCGTCCTCTAGTTTACTTGGAGGACGCTTTTAGATCACTAACCCAGATCCCCGGTTTCTAGCAGCGCCAACAGGCAAGCGAACCACGCTTAACGAGCAGCCGGGGATCTCACCCCAACCAAACCGCAGATTCTCGGTTTCTGGCGGTGATCATAGACAAGCGAGTTAAACTTGGCAAGAAACCGGGATTTCAACCACTTCACTCCTCACCCCTTACTTCATGAGTTCAGCCGAACCACCCCAATCAGTTTCAGCCTTTTCTGCTAGCCAATCGACGGGCGATCGCGGTGCAGACATCATGGCAACGGATGGCATGACCTCCTGGTTCAACCAAGGTTTTGTTTGGTTGACACGAGGGTTTGCGCTGCTCACCGTCCTGCTGCTGTTGTGGATGGGCTGGGTCATTTTTAAGCAGGCACAACCGGCGATCAAAGAGTTTGGCTTTGGCTTTTTGACCAGTCAGGAGTGGGATATTGCCAACGTGAAGTTTGGGGCGCTGCCTTACATCTTCGGTACGGTGCTGACTTCGACGATCGCCCTTGTCCTCGCCTTACCCATCGGGCTGGCAGTGGCGGTGGTGACGAGCGAAAACTTTTTGCCGCCCTGGGTACGATCGCCCATTGCCTTTCTAGTCGAACTGATTGCGGCGATTCCTAGCGTCATTGTTGGGCTTTGGGGCATTTACCTGCTGGTGCCGTTTCTGCAACCCATTCAGCTTTGGTTTTACACCCATTTCAAGCAGATTCCACTGTTTAGCACGCAGCCTTTTGGTTCTGGGATGCTTGCGGCAGGGGTCATTCTGGCAATTATGATCCTGCCGACGATCGCTGCCATTAGCCGCGAAGTGCTATTGGCAATTCCCTCTGATTTGCGTGCCGCTTCGATGTCGCTGGGAGCCACACGCTGGGAAACCATTTTTGGGGTGATTCTACCTGCCTCTGTGTCAGGTATTTTGGGAGCCGCAATGTTGGGTTTAGGTCGGGCATTGGGCGAGACGATGGCAGTCACGATGGTCATCGGTAACTCTGCACAGATTAGCCCCTCACTGTTCAATGTGGGCTACACAATCCCGGCGCTGCTAGCAAATGAGTTTGGCGAAGCGTTGGATGAACTGCACATTGGTGCGCTGATGTATCTGGCGCTGATTCTGTTTGTGTTAACGCTGGCAATTAATGTTGTCGCAATTCTGATGGTGCGGGTGTTGGGCTATGGAAAATGAGGCGCTGGAATTAACAGAACCGTTACCCGTGGGTCGCCGCTCTTTAAGCAACGGCATGACCGCGATCGCCTTTCTCTTTACCGCGATCGCGCTGTTGCCGCTGCTGGCAATTCTACTCAAAATTTTGTGGGAAGGGGTGCCCCATCTGAAATGGGAGGTGTTGACCTCTCTGCCTGCTCCTGTTGGGCTGGAAGGGGTACCCAACGGCTTTGCCAACGCGATCCAGGGCACCGTGATTATGGTGAGTATTGCCACGCTTATCAGTATTCCAATCGGGGTGCTGACGGCGATTTACCTCTCAGAGTTTGGGAAGGATCGCCCGATCGCACAGGCGGTTCGTTTTATGACCACCATTCTCAGCGGTGTACCGTCGATCGTGGTGGGCGTGTTTGCCTATGCCGTGATTGTGCTGAACTTCAAGTTTTCGGCACTGGCAGGCAGCTTTGCTTTAGCGGTCATCATGCTGCCGATCGTCGTACTGACGACTGAAGAGGCGCTGAAGCTGGTACCCATGCAGCAGCGCCTTGCGTCCGCCGCCCTGGGAGCCAGCGCTTTGCAGACCACCCGGACTGTGCTCTCGACGGCGCTACCAGGTATCACCACAGGCATTCTTCTCGCCGTTGCCCGTGCGGCTGGTGAAACGGCTCCACTTATTTTCACGGCACTGTTTACGCAAGGTTGGTCGCAAGGCTTGCTACAGCCATCGCCGTCGCTGTCTGTGATGATTTACAACTACGCCAATTCCGCGTATGTTCAACAAAACCAGCTAGCGTGGACTGCTTCGGTGATTTTGGTCGGTATGGTTCTACTGACGAATCTTCTTTCCCGCTTGCTTACCCGCAAACGCCTGACGAACCGCTAAACTATGTCATCCACCAGTACGGACGCTTTCTTCATGCACCCTGTTGATACTGCTGCTTCGTCGATCGCCACTGGCAGCCCAGCCCTGAGCGTGAAAGATCTGAGTTTCTACTACGGCAGCCAAAAAGCCGTTGAGCGCATCTCAATGGATATTCACCAGGAACAAGTCACTGCTATTATTGGTCCGTCTGGCTGTGGCAAATCCACCTTCCTCAAAGCGCTGAACCGCATCAGCGAACTTGAAACAAAAGTGCGTGTGGATGGCACCGTCGAATTTTTTGGTCAGAATATTTACAGCCCACGGGTGAACCTGAATCGCCTGCGACGCAAAATTGGCATGGTGTTCCAAAAGCCAAACCCCTTCCCCATGAGCATTTACGACAATGTGGCGTATGGGGTGCGGGTGTTTGGTCGTTCTCCTCGCGCCTCGTTGGATGAAGTGGTGGAAGCCGCTCTGCGCGGTGCGGCGCTGTGGGATGAGGTTAAAGATAATCTGGGCAAATCGGCATTAGGACTGTCAGGCGGACAGCAACAGCGCTTGTGCATTGCCCGTGCGCTAGCGGTCAAACCCAAAGTGCTGCTGATGGATGAACCCTGCTCAGCACTCGACCCGATCGCCACGATGAAGATTGAAGAACTCATCCATACCCTAAGGCAAGAGTTGACGATCGTCATCGTGACGCACAACATGCAGCAGGCATCCCGCGTATCAAATTACACGGCATTTTTCAGCACGGATGAAAGCCGCATTGGTCAACTCGTCGAGTTTGGTCCTACGACCCAGATTTTCATGCAGCCCGCTGAAACGCGGACAAGAGACTATGTAGAAGGACGGTTTGGTTAGGGCGATGAGGTGAAAGGCAACGGGTAAAAAGTAGAAGACTGCTTTATGCCTGATGCTGAAGTACGATGGTGTTTGCAGAAGCGCGATCGACTACGATCCAGGTTTTTGCAGCTACAATCTACCTACCTGTCAGACTTGCTTGCGACCTGTTCCATGACTAACCAGCCTACACCCACGACTCAGCAACTACTCGACGCGCTCCTACAGTCAACAGCGCAGGGAAACGACAAGCTTGATGCGCTTCTACAGTCGACAGCGCAGGGAAACCACAAGCTTGATGCGCTCTTACAGTCAACAGCGCAGGGAAACCACAAGCTTGATATTCTGACTGACCAGATTGGACACCTCACTGAAGTCGTCACAACTGGCTTCTCCGAACTCAAAGAAGGCTTCTCCGAACTCAAAGAGGGCTTCTCTGAACTCAAAGAAGGCTTCTCTGAACTGAAAGAAAGCTTCTCTGAACTCAGGGGTAGCTTTTCAGAACTCAGAGAGGGCTTTTCAGAGCTGCGAGTTCTCGCTCAGGAACAAGCAAAAGCTGCCAAGGAACAAGCGGCAAGTATGTCACACCTTAATGCGACCGCAGGGCGACAAGAGGAGAACATTTCGCGCCTCGCAGCGACGGTTGAGCGTCAGGCACAAATTGTCGAACGGCTGTTACCGCGCTGAGAACAGTGAAGGTGATTTCACCTCTGAGGACAGCGATGGGTCTTTGCTCAGCTTTCCTGCTGAAGTTCAAACCATCCAACGATGACTGAAACTTCAGCCTTGAGGAACAATCACGGTATTGCTTTATCGATCGCGCTAGGCTGAGGCTGACTTTTGGAAAAGAAGCGCCACACCCTGTAAGCGGCGAACAGCAGCACTGTAATCACTGCAATGCCGGCAACGGCAGGTAGCGCGATCGCTGATACAGATAAGCCGATCGACGCAACGAGTTCGATCGTCGAGAGAATAGGATTGGTTAAACCGCCCGATGTTGCGGTCGAGCCAATGCGCAGTAGGTTGAGCAGCCCTTTAGTCAGTCCGGCAGCACCACCACCTGCGATCGCCGCTAACGTCCACTGCGCCAGCGGATTCATATCGGGTGCTGTAGCAGCCGTCACCACCGTACCCGCAACGATCGCTAACGGTGTGGCAACCGTATCGAGTAGATGATCAAACCAGGGAATGTAGTAACCTGCAATTTCTAAGCTACTGGCGACCGCAAAGGCGATCAGGGCATGATCCGTGCCGACCCATGCAACGTTTGTCGGCAAATCCAGATGTCCGACGATCGCCGCCGCACTGACCACTAACAGCGGCACAAAGACTCTGAACCCACAAGCCGCGCTCAAGCTCACGCCCAACAGTAGACTGATTAAGTATCCACGCGTTCCTCCTGTCATTGCACTTGCTCTAGTAGTCCTAGTTCACTGCCCTTTACTTCAACTATTGTGACAAATTGTTCTAAATCCAAACAGCTACTCAAGGAGGACGATCGCGTTCTCAACTGGTCAGCGTTTTCGTAATGTTTCGGGGTCGATCGACATCCAAGCCGCGCTGCACTGCGATCGTGTAAGCCAACAGTTGCAGCGGCACGACGGTCAAAAAGGGCGACAGTTGCTCGTCGATTGGGGGCAGTGTGCATTGATAATCAAACACGGCATGATCGGGCGGTTCGGTGATGTTGGTAATGCCAATCAGGGGAGCTCCATTGGTTTTCGCTTTTTGGGCATTGGCAAGCATCGGGTCATAAACGCTGCCAGAAGGGGCGATCGCAATCACTGGCACGCTGGCATCCAGCATGGCGATCGGTCCATGCATGAACTCGCCGCCTGCGTAACCTTCCGCATGGATGTAGGTTGTTTCTTTGAGCTTGAGTGCACCTTCGAGCGCGATCGCCCGGTTAATGCCGCGACCGAGCACAACGCAAGCGTGCACGGCGGCAAAGGTTTGAGCGACAGTCTGTATGGTTTCGTGCTCTTGCTGCAACACCGCTTCGATCTGGTCAGGCAGTGCTTGCAAGGCGGCGATCGCTTGCTGCACCTGTTGTGCTGACAGCACACGGCGACGATAGGCAAACTCCAGCGCCAAACAGCGAAAGACGACCAGTTGTGCCATGAAGGTTTTGGTTGCAGCTACGCCCACCTCAGTACCCGCCAGCGTTGGCAACGTGGCATCAACTGCCGCTGACAGCGAACTTTCAGGCTGGTTGGTGATGCCCAAACGCCAGGATTGAGACGCGTTCGGCTGTGATCGACTCGCTTTAACCGCGGCTAACGTATCAGCCGTTTCGCCCGATTGGGTCACAGCGATCGTCAGCGTGTTTGCCATCAACGGCGGTGGTGCAGAGACAAATTCCGATGCCGATCGTACCCTGGTGGAAATGCCTGCCAACTGCTCCAGCCAGTGCTGCGCGACCAGACCCGCATGGTAACTGGTGCCACACGCCACAATCTGAATCTGCGTCGCATCAGCAAGCATCGCGGCTGGCAAGATGAAGTTGAAGGGGCTGGACGGTATCTCAGCCTGCTCACCAGTAGTCCAGTCCGGCTTGAGAGACGCGGCTAAACATGTCCGCACAACTGCTGGCTGCTCATAAATTTCCTTCAGCATGAAGTGAGCAAACCCTTGCCGATCGTGCGGGTCAGAATCAGCGTTTTGAATCGTGTGCAGTATCAACGGTAGCCTCAACGTCGTTTCTAAAACAGCGCCATCACTATACCGTAACGAATTGGTGAGAAGGGGCTTTGCGGCGATCGACCTTCTACAATAAGTAGAAACTGATCGTATGTATGCAGACATCAGAAGAAAGAAGGAGAAACTATAGTAGCTACATGGAAAAATATATGGGCGTAAATATTTTTAGGTGTTGTCTATGGATCTTGAGTTGATTGCCAGACCACCTGACAACAATGAAAATAGCCGCAGCATTCTCTTTATTCACGGTGCATATCATGCTGCTTGGTGTTGGGAAGAGCATTTTCTAGATTATTTTGCACAGTCAGGCTATTTTGCCTGTGCTCTCAGCTTACGAGGACATGGAAATAGCGAGGGCTCAAAATCTCAAAAAGTTGGTTTCGACGACTACTTAGATGACCTCGATCAAACAATACAGAAGCTTGGGCAACGAACAATTCTAGTGGGGCACTCACTTGGGGGGATGCTTGTTCAGAAGTATATCGAGACCCATCCTGTGTCTGCCGCAGTCATCATGTCCACAGCTACCCCGCAAGGATTACGTGCAGTAGGAAAACGCCTTCTGCGTCTTTATCCAAGCAAAACTCTGAAAATGCTGGTGACTGGCAATCCTGATCGTTTGTGGCATTCTCCCCAAGTTATTCAGGATGTTTTTCTACCCCATAAAATGACTCAAGCCAAGAAGAACTATTACATACAGCGAATCGTGAGCCAATCTGAATCTAGTCATTTAATGTTAAAGGAGTTGGTATCTCTAAAGTTTAATCGTCCTGTAAATCCTCAACGTGTATTGGTTGTAAAAGGGAAAAAAGATGCATTGATTCAAGATCGAGAGTGTGAGAAACTTGCCGATATGCACCAGGTGAACCCTATCTTTCTTGACCATGTTCCTCACGACCTAATGCTGGGAGAAGATTGGGGACTTGCAGCAGACACAATTTTGAACTGGCTTCAATCTGAAGGTCTGAATTAACACTGAACTCGCTAAGAATCATCCCTTTCATTGTGATCAGACGCATCACACAACGATTCCAAAGTTCTGGAACATTGCTAACTTCTTTTTGCTATTAGTTGTACACATCCAATAATTGAAAACGTTAAAACGATTCAAGCTTTTAGTATTGAGACGAACCGCAAATGTCTCCCTTCAGGAAAGTCTACGATCGTTCAATTAACTGTAAAAATTGAGCATCGCGCTTAGCTCTATATTCAATGCCTACAATCAAACTTAGATAACTCCTTAAAAAGACGAGCATTGTAGAGCAGTACGTTGAGTCAGATCTCGGCTCATCTTCAAGCAATTAAGAGAGCGTTCTTCCGCTATTCCTCACCGATGATGGCGCTGCGATCGAGTAACAGCAGATCCCTCAAACTATTTGTATCTAACTCTGTAAGCCAATTTTCGCCTGTGCCGATGACGTTTTCTGCTAGCGCTTTTTTGCTTTCAATGAGTTCGTGGACTTTCTCCTCCAGCGTGCCGTTACAGACGAATTTGTGCACCTGAACGTTGCGCGTTTGCCCAATGCGAAAGACCCGATCGGTCGCCTGGTTCTCTACCGCAGGATTCCACCAGCGATCGAAGTGGAAGACGTGAGTCGCACGCGTCAGGTTTAAGCCCACGCCACCTGCTTTGAGCGACAGGATGAAGATCCGGGGTCCTTGTGGATCGTGCTGGAAGCGATCGACCATTTCTTCGCGCTGTTTCTTCGACGTGCTGCCGTAGAGAAAGAGGGTTTCCCGTCCCAACTGTCGTTCCAGATGCGCTTTCAGCAGCTTGCCCCACTCGGCAAATTGGGTGAAGATGAGGGCACGATCGCCTTCCGCCACGACTTCTTCGAGCATTTCTTCTAAGCGCTGAAGTTTGCCAGAGCGGGTTAGAAAGGCTGAAGTATTAAGGCTAAAGGCTAAATCGTCACTTTTGTCCTTCATCCTTGAGCTTTCGTCCTTTAAGAACAGTGCTGGATGGTTGCAGATCTGCTTGAGCTTGACTAGCAGCGCCAGAATGATGCCTTTGCGCTGGATGCCTTCGGCGGCTTCGATTTCGGCGAGGGAGCGATCGACGGTGTGCTGGTAGAGGGAGGCTTGTTCAGAAGACAGCCCGCAGAAAACGGTCATTTCCTGCTTGTCGGGCAAGTCTTGAATGATATCGCGATCGGTTTTGAGGCGACGTAAAAGAAACGGTTGAACGAGCGATCGCAGAGTTTGGAGGGAGGCAGTGTCGCCATAGCGTTCGATCGGGGTAGCAAAACGGCGCTGGAAGAAGTTTTTGGGTCCCAGGTAGCCAGGATTGAGAAAATCTAGAATCGACCAGAGTTCGGAGAGGCGATTTTCGACGGGCGTGCCTGTCAGCGCAATGCGAAACTGAGCGTCAAGCTCCCGGACTGCTTTCGATTGTTTGGCATCGGGGTTTTTGATATTCTGCGCTTCGTCCAGTACGATTCCTTGCCACGCGATCGTTTGCAGGCTGGTGAGATCGCGATGAATGAGGGCATAGCTGGTGATCACAAGATCCTTTCCCTGCACCGCTTTTGCAAAGGCTTTCCCTTGCGGTCGCTTATCGCCGTGGTACAAGAACGCGGTCAACGTAGGACCGAACTTCTTCACTTCGCGCTCCCAGTTGCCCAGCACGGAGGTGGGGCAGACCAGCAGCGTGGGATATTCCAGGGTTTTCTGCTCTTTGAGGTGCAGCAGAAAGGCGATGAGCTGAATGGTTTTGCCCAAGCCCATATCGTCGGCAAGGCAGGCACCCAAGCCCCACTGTTCGAGAAACGCCAGCCAGCCAACGCCGCGCGATTGATAGGGACGCAGTGTGCCGCGAAAGTTTTTGGGTGTGGGCAGTGCTTCGATTTGCCGATTGCCGCTGAGGGTCGTAATGAGTTCTTGCAGAGGACCCGATGCCTCAAAGCTGACGACGGGCAGCTTTTCGATCGTCTGCGTATCGCCCGTACTGATCCGGAGCGCATCTTCCAGGGAAAGCGCCGTCTGGTCTTTGCGGCTGGCAAAAAAGGTTTGAGCCGCGCGAATATCTTGGGGACGCAGTTCGACCCATTCGCCGTTGATTTCGACTAGCGGTGCGTTGAGGGCAACCAGGCGATCGAACTCCGCTTTGGAGAGGCTTTGTCCACCGATAGACAATTCCCACCGAAAGTTGAGCAAGCTTTGCAAACCCAAGCGCACCTGCCCTTTGTTGAGCTTTGCCGATTGCGCCTGAATCTTCAGCCCCAAACGGCTCGCCCACCCGCCCTGATTGACCAGACTGGGCGGCAACACTACGCCAAGCCCGCTATCCTGCAAGCGCCATGCCGTTGCTTTGATAAATTCGTATGCCTGAAGTGCCGTGAGGAGACAGTACTGCGGTCGTGGTGCCTGCAAACTGGGTTCGATCGGCGCGTAAAGGCGAGACGCAAGCCCCAAACCCATCAGCAGCGTTTCTTGCGGACGATCGATTGTCCGTCCCTGATAGCGTAACTGCTCAACTGACGTACCCCAAACGGTCGGCGCACTCACCAACAAAGTTGGATCATCCGCTGCCTGCAAGAAATATTCCAGCATCCACTGAGTCTGGCTCGCCTGGGGTGGGTGTAAGTAAAGGCAGGCACGAAACAAGTTAAGCTGTACACCCTGGTACTGTAAGGGCGCAATCCAGGTGGTCAGAGCTTTTTCTAGCGCGTCGAGACCATTAGCATCCACGATCGCCGACGCTTGCCCCAGCGCGTGTAGCCAATGCTGCACGGGGGATGCGATCGTGGACTTAGCCCCACCCAGAGCCGTGTCACTGAAGGCAGGTAACGGTTGCCGCTGTGCTGTCAACCGAACTTGAGCGTCCAACGTGCTGCTGAGAAAGGCTTGTAGGAGGGGAAGAGCGAGTGAGGGGAGAGGAGTGAGCAGTGAAGAGTGAGCAGCGCTTTGCACTACCGTGCTGGAGAGTTTTGAGTTAATTTCGCCCTCTGCTTCTGCACCGCTGCGTTTCTGCGCCTCTGCGGTTTCTTGCCCGTTGACCGCTGCCTCTTGCTCGTACAACCGACATGCTATAGGCATACGATCGACAAAATGCTTCCATCGCACCTGATCGACCGCGCTATCCAACAGCGGTTGCCAACGCGCCCATCTAATCTCTCTCTCCCCTCTCCCCTCTCCCCTCTCCAACTCCGGCAAAAACTTTGATCGCGCCAGCAAATCCAGGCTCCAACGGGCAGCGTGCGACCAAAAGCGCAGATCGCCGCTGAGAAAGGAGCCATCTGTATCAACAGTTCCTAGAGGTAGGGCATTAAGAAAGGTAAAGGCAGCGATCGGATCAAGGCAAAGCCCCTCGACGTACCAGGGATAAAGAAACAGGTCGTGCTCGTCTGTTGCAGCAGAATGCTGTGGCATGATCGTTCCTGCTGCTAAATCCAACTCACCATCCGCAACATAGGACGGTATGACTAACGTCTGGGTTTGCCATTTCTCAGGCATAACTGCGATCGCTGCTACCCGTGGCTCTTCTGGTTGAGACCGCGATCGTTTTGCTTTGGAGACATTAGCGGTGGCTAGCTCTGGCTCCAACAGCGCTTCTGGAAGACGAAGGGTGCCCGTTTGCTGACGCGATCGCAGCTCCGCCAGTAGTTCAGTCGGAGTCATGGCAAACGGATGACTCTGCACTGCTGCATCCAGTACCGATAGCCCAGTATGAAGCGCCTCCGGCTCAATTCTGCGCCAGACCTCTCCCCAGACAAACAGATAGCCAGGAGCTGACGTGGCGCGATCAGCCGTGAGTCCTCCCAATTGTCCAGTTCCGTACATTTGGGAGGGAACGATCCAACTACCGTGTAAAATTGCCATGCGCGTTAAAGGGTTTCAGACTGCTGACCTCGCAATCATAAAGAGATGTAGCGCAAACGAAGTTGCAATGCTTCGACCTAATTTCGACCTGATTTTTGACGGCTAAACAAAGTGAGCCGCATTCCTAATGTCGTCACAGACCAGAATTGCTGGCTGAAAGCATAGTTTAGCGTGCATCTTTTCGACACATTTCATTACAAAGTCAAGCGAGTGTAGAGCTTGACTGCGCAAAAACTCCGGTCATCAGCAAACGCCTGAAAGTACTCTGCTTCGAGTCTGGCTGCCATGATCGGAATTGCCTTGTGTCTCTTATTGTACAACCTGAAACCTGAAGTGAGTATACAGAAGTCGCTTCAGGTTATTTTGCCGCTTCGTGCTTCTCTCTGGGGCGAGGTCAACGCCTACAACGCTCTTTACACATAGCGTCCAGCATCCCACTTTCACCTACTGCCGAGCTGCTTTTTCAAATCTTTTCATTTTTTAAACGCTTCACTTTTGGCGATCGCTAGCATTCAAAGCCGTAGATGAATATCAGTGCTACGATTGCGAAAGAAAACAAAAAGAGCGATAAAGAAGGATAACACACTAGATGAAAGAATTTGAGAAGTCGATATCCTTTGATGGTAGGGATATTCGACTAAAGGTTGGTTTACTCGCGCCACAGGCAGGAGGAGCCGTCCTCATTGAATCGGAAGACACTGCTGTTTTGGTCACTGCAACCCGTGCCGCCGGACGAGAAGGCATTGACTTTCTCCCCCTGCTGGTCGATTACGAAGAGCGGTTGTATGCGGCTGGACGCATTCCCGGTGGTTTCTTGCGGCGTGAAAGTCGCCCCCCCGAACGCGCGACCTTGACGAGCCGTTTGATCGATCGCCCCTTGCGTCCCCTGTTCCCCAGTTGGTTGCGGGATGATATTCAGGTGGTAGCGACCACGATGTCGATGGACAATCGGGTGCCGCCCGATGTCTTGGCTGTGACGGGAGCCTCGATCGCCGTGCTGCTGGCAAAGCTACCGTTTAACGGGCCCATGGCAGCCGTGCGCGTCGGTTTGGTCGGCGATGATTTTGTTATCAACCCCACCTTCAGCGAAATTGAAGCAGGCGACCTGGATCTCGTGGTCGCGGGTACGCCTGAAGGCGTGATCATGGTCGAAGCTGGCGCGAACCAGTTGCCAGAGCAGGATATCATTGAGGCGATCGACTTTGGTTACGAAGCCGTCCGCGATTTGATTCAGGCACAGTTGGACTTGCTGAAGGAACTGGGTATTGAGCAAGTTAAAGAAGAGCCTCCAGTAGTTGATTTGACGCTCGAAAATTTCATTAAAGAGCGCGTGACGCAACCTGTTAAGGCAGTACTCGGTCGCTTTGAGACCGATAAGGCAGTGCGGGATTCGGCGCTGGATGAAATTAAAGCATCAGTGGTTGCTGCGATCGCTGAACTTCCCGCTGAAGATCCGGTCAAAATGGCAGCCGCCAAAGCGCCCAAAGCGTTGAGCAACACCTTCAAAGAAGTCACCAAAACCCTCATGCGCCGTCAGGTCATTGAAGACAGCATTCGGGTCGATGGTCGCAAGCTGGATGAGGTGCGTCCCATTTCTTGCCGAGTGGGTGTCTTGCCACCGCGCGTCCACGGCAGCGGCTTGTTCAACCGAGGGCTAACGCAGGTGTTGTCAATCGTCACGTTGGGCACTCCCGGTGACGCACAGGAAATGGATGACCTCCATCCCGATGAGAAGAAGCGCTACCTGCACCACTACAACTTCCCGCCCTACTCTGTGGGTGAAACGCGACCGATGCGATCGCCCGGTCGCCGCGAAGTCGGTCACGGTGCGCTTGCAGAACGTGCGCTGATTCCCGTCCTGCCATCGAAAGAAGACTTTCCCTATGTGCTGCGGGTCGTCTCCGAAGTGCTGTCGTCTAACGGCTCTACGTCGATGGGATCGGTATCTGGTTCCACCCTGGCGCTGATGGATGCAGGCGTACCCATCACCAAGCCCGTGAGCGGTGCGGCAATGGGGTTGATTAAAGAAGGCGAAGAAATCCGTATCCTGACCGATATTCAGGGCATTGAAGACTTCCTTGGCGACATGGACTTCAAGGTGGCGGGTACAGATACAGGCATTACGGCGCTCCAGCTTGACATGAAGCTTAACGGTCTACCGCTGGCAGTCATCGCACAAGCTATCAACGAAGCGAAGCCTGCCCGACTGCACATCCTGTCGAAGATGCTGGAGGCAATCAACCAGCCCCGCACCGAGATGTCGCTCTTTGCACCCCGCTTGCTGACCATCAAGATTGACCCTGAAATGATCGGCATGATTATTGGTCCTGGCGGTAAGACGATCAAAGGTATTACCGAAGAAACGGGAGCCAAAATCGACATCGAAGACACAGGCATCGTTACGATTTCCTCAGTCGATGGCGAATCGGCGAAGAAGGCACGCAGCATCATCCAGGGTATGACGCGCAAGCTCAACCAGGGCGATGTGTATGTTGGTAGAGTGACACGGGTCATTCCGATCGGTGCGTTTGTTGAGTTCCTTCCCGGCAAAGAAGGCATGATCCACATCTCGCAACTAGCTGACTACCGCGTAGGCAAGGTAGAAGATGAAGTGAATCTTGGCGATGAAGTGATCGTTAAGGTGCGCGAAATCGATAGTCGGGGACGGGTGAACCTCACTCGTTTGGGCATTCACCCCGATGAAGCGTCGGCAGCTCGTGAGGCGGCGGCTGTGGTTTAGGGAAGGTTGTTAGTTTTTGATTGCTGGTTTTTAGAAGCCCTGGCGAATCGAATTCGCGGCTACATAAACAAAGTCTGCGGCGGCAGACTGAAGCAATGGTTGTGTTTCACCTGCGTTCCTTGAATGCCGCAAGGCGATAGGCAGGTTTCGCCTCTGTAGCCCAACCACCATTACTGATAGACCATTCTCGATCGCTTCCCTTTTGTAGAGACGTTCCACTGGAGCGTCTCTACAGTCGTTTTGGGGCAAATATTCTGGCGCAAAGTGCGATACCCTCCGAAACATAGAAGATGATCTGACCTCTGTTCGATCGCACCTGATCATGACCGAATCACCACTGACCGAGTTTCAAACTGCCTCCCGCCACCTCGAACTGTGACCGCTGCTTGACCAGAAGGAACTCGATCGCTTCCATGTAAACTACAGCGAGGACATTCTGGATGAACTAGCGTAGCTGATTGTGGATAGCGATACCCGCGATAGCAAGCTTATCTTTTTGGGCCATTGGGGCTGTGGCAAGTCAACGCTGCTGTCGGCACTGAGCCGCACTCCCGCTATGGAGTCGTAATCTTTCCATTGCAGATACGGTGGAAAACTTGGACATCGACCCTGTAAATAATCCTGGTTGCGATCGCCGTCAAGCTCATGCTTGCCAAAGCAAACTTGCCTCACCGAGACAGCGGAGGCGATCGCAGACGCGGTGTCTGTAACCGATGCCGATGTTGAAGCAGCGATGACGCGCCTCAAAGGTCGGGCACATCGCGCTCCCGTCATAACCTCAATGACGATCGCGCCAAACTGGAGCCGCGTTTTTCTCAAGTGCAAGATCTTCCAGCGTCTTGAGGACATTCAAGTTTGGCGCGTACAATGCAAGGTGCCAAACAGCCACAACTCCTTTTACAGATCAGCTTGGACATACTTTGTAGATCAGTATCGAATGAAATTTGGTATAGTCAAGTTTCGGCAAACCAATCATGGTTCCGGCGGCATGGCCAAGTGGTAAGGCAAGGGTCTGCAAAATCCTCATCCCCAGTTCGAATCTGGGTGCCGCCTTCTGTGAATAGCCAAAAAATATGGCGCAATTCGCAAATGAGTGGCGCAATCAGTCTTTTTCAAGCTATTTAGCCACTCGTAAATAAGTGGCACAAATTTAGATCGATTCTCAAATAAGTGGCGCAATTACTCGGCTACTCCTCTGAATACATCTTAAATAAAGAAACCATAGGTATGGTAGCTGATCCGGCGATCCAGTACATAAGTAGTCCAACAGAATTATTTTCACACTAGCTTCGCGACAATCCAGCCTTTCAGCCACTTTTTTGTGTAATTGATTTCGTTTAACTACTTATCTTCTTGTTTGCAAATAAGTGGCACAGATTTTAGATTCGCAAATTGCTGGCACAGAATCTGCCCGAATTCGCAAATGAGTGGCACGGTCTGTCAGCCGTCACGCTAATTTGCGCTGGTGTCAAATTAGTTGCGGTAATCCAGAAAGATGAAAGCTACACACCATTTTCCTGGAAGACATTTACAAAATGACAATATCCTGGTTGAAACTTAGAGTTGTCAAATTAATTGCACTGCTCAGAAACTCTTACTAGAAGGAATCTCAGGCTATTAAAAACCATTTGGAGGACTGTCAAATTAATTGCGCTGGCGTGACTGAGCGGATAAAATGGCGCATATGATTGAGCAGCAAAAATGGTGCGATCGGCACATGACTGAGGTTTTGTGCCACTCTATCGGCAACTGCTACTGGTTCGGACCTTCAAGCTGCTTTCAGTCATGAAGCTTGAAGCATCACCTAGGCGACCTTGAAGACTAGAACGCTTCGCTTTGCCGATTGTGTCATAGCGCTGCTGTTCGGCGCGCCTGCGCATTGGCGCAAGCACAGCAGTCTCCCACTCTTTTCAAGTGTTAATTTCTTAAAGTCTATCGCGAAATCGATTTCGCGATAGACTTCATTTTGTCGGTAAAAGTGTGGCTGAGCAGCGAAAATGGCACGATTTGCGCATGAGTAGGGTTTTCTGCCACCCCCGCCGCCACTACTGGTTCAAGCTTGCAAGCTGCTTTCAATTATGAAGCTTGAAGCATCAACTAGGCGAGCTTGAAGACTAGAACGCTTTGCTGCAGCCAGCCTTGCCAATGCGTTTTAGCGCTTAGAGCCTATCCGAAAAGTCAGTCGGCAATCGGTTGATACCGATGTTGACGGAAAACTCGTGGGTTGGGGAGACGGTTATTGCGCCAAGGGGTGCCGGGAAACCTAACTAGTCGATTGGTTGAGCACTGCCCTCAATGGAAGTAGTCCTCCTGTTTTTGTTCAGCCCTGGCACTCATGCCCCTCAAACAACCTGAACTACCGACCATCTGGCGCGTTCCCGATGCTCTCTGGTCGAAAATCGCCCCGACTTTGGTGGTCAACAAACCGCGTCAAAAACCAGGGCGACCTCGCAGCGCCGACCGACCGCTGTTTGATGCTTTGATCCACCTGGCGCGCACTGGGATGCAGTGGGCGGTTTTACCGAACGACTTCCCACCCAAATCGACCGTGCATGACCGCTTGCAAGACTGGTTAGAGTACGGGTGTCTGGAAGCGGCGTGGGCCGTTTTGTTAAAAGACTATGACGACACCCTGGGTATGGAGTGGCAATGGCAAGCGGCGGATGGTTGCATTGTCAAAGCCCCCTTGGGCAAACGTACCGCTGAGGGAGACGCTCAAGCCACCGGAGCCCCAATCCCACAGACCGCAGCAAGTCTGGTTCAAAACGTCATCTGCTCACTGATGTTAAAGGCCTTCCACTTGCGGTTGTGCTCAGTGGAGCCAATCGTCATGACATGAAAAAGCTGGCTGCTTTGCTCGATGCCAAGGTGATTGCCGCTCCATCGCCAGAGACCATCGAGCAACATCTCTGTTTAGACCGAGGCTATGCTTATGAGACGTGTCGTCAAGCCGCTCAACAACGGGGGTACATCCCGCATATGCCTGACAAAGATGCACCCCTGCCCGCTCCAACTAACCCCAACCGCCATCCGCCTCGTCGTTGGGTGGTGGAAGTTGGACATTCCTGGTTTAACCGCTTCCGCGGGGTCTTCATTCGTTGGGCAAAGTCATCCCAGTCTTACTTGGGGTTTGTTCAGATTGCGGCTTGTTTGATTGTCGGGCGTAAACTCCTAGCATTTTCCGGATAGGCTCTTAGCAGCGCTAAAACGCATTGGCACAAGCAGACCCGGTCTATTAACTAGACAAATCACATCCTTTCCGGCTTAGCGCCGAACAGGATCAAATAAAGCCAATACGTGCTTTCTGCGATCCCTTCACCGTCTGACCCTTTGGCTGTCGCTGCAGACGTATCTTCTGTACGGACTTCTACACGATCGGCGCGGAATCGCTTGGCATCAAACGGGTCTTTGTGTGCCAAGGGATCGCTCCTCCAGTGGCTTTAAGAGCGCTGCCATCTGTGCGAGTTGAGGTGCTGAAGCGCCGTACGCCGCCCCATACTCAGCAATCTCTTGCCAGCCATCAGCCAGCGCCTCGATCGTGGCCGGGATCGTGAACATCTGACTAATGACAGCGGGCACCAAAGAGCTCCAGCCCTCGCTCAGCGGCGATCGAATCAAGTAGAACTCAATTAAATACTGACCGTCTTCAGTGGCGAGATGGCCCAAGAACTTCGCCATCACGGACGCATAGGCACGCTCCCATGTTTGAGGATCCGCCAGGTCGCCATAACCAGACATCTCGGCTTGGAACGTCTGATCGCTAGCCGGGTCAGGCTCAGTGTAATCGCTAAGAGTGGTGTGGGTCAGAGCGGTGGCATCTAGATTAGCCATGCGCCGCAGGGCGCTCCAACTTTCGTATGTGCGTTCTGGCAAGGTCAGCTTTTGCAATGTAACCATGTTCCGCCTCCTGCGATCGTGGGCTTTTGAGACCTAGATGCGATCATTGCATCCAACTCACAAGAGTATAGAATAGATTTTGTACATTGTATACGGCGTAAACGTTGTGGCAGGAGAAAGATATTCCAGGCAGGAAGCGATCGCACTTTCAGGATCAACTTCCAGTCGTCTATCCTATTTGGATCGCGTTGGCTTGGTGCAGCCTGAGAAGATTGGAGGCGGGACTGGGAAGAAACCTGCGGTCCTTTACACCGCAGCGCAAATTGAGAGCATTCAGTTGATCAACCAAGCCGCCGCCTTCCTGCACACTGAGGCGATACAACTGGCTGTGCAGCGCCAATGCTTAGGCGAGGTGGTCGAAACAGTGGGCAAGTTTTTGGGCTAGGACTGGGGTTGATCGGGCTGATCAAAGGCTTTGCGATGTCTGCCCTCCCGATCTCAGGCAGATGCTGAAAAGGGATGCTATAGCCACCCCGTTCCAGGGCACTCAGGGTTTGGCTAATCGTCGTGCGACCAAGTCCGCAGGCTGCTTTCAGTTGGTCAAGGTCTTGCGGTAGCTCTGACAAGGATTGCAGGATGGTCTGAATCCTCTTCTTGGAGCCGTGGGGATCGCGCAGTTGCTGAAGGTCTGCCCCAGCACCGATACCAAAGCCCTGGCTAAATACGCGCCCTTGCTGTTCAAGGCGATGTGCAAGCAAGGGCTCACGTCGAGGAATCAACTGATTGCGATCGTCGGCACGGTCTACACTGAAACCTTCCCCAAGTGGACACCTTCCAAAGAAGGGGATGCCAAGGATACGCCGCGCTATGCCCCCTATCGTGGCCGTGGTTTAATTCAGCTCACCTGGAAAGAAAACTAAGCTTCGATGGGAAAATTCCTGGGCCGTGGCGCAGTACCCTAAGCACCAAACGTGACGTGGTGCCTACCGTTACACTCAATGAACCGAGTCTAACTGTTGCAGCTGAATGTGCTTACGCCTCAACTTAATGGCAAACGCATCACCTGGTTTGATTCCCATTTGGGCGGTATAGGCTGCGCCAATCAACAAATTGCCATTGGCATGGACCTGCACCCGATATGTCGTCGTGCGGCCACCCCGACCGTTACCATCCACCTTGCTGTCCAGCTCAATCCCTTCCGCTTCGAGTAAAGCGTTGAGAAAGGGCAGCAAGTTGACGCGCTCCACCCCACCCTTGGTCACCGTGGTGTAGCCACAGGCTTTCGCCTTCTGGGTTTTACTCAACGTGTTGAGTGTTTTGACCTTCGCCAGCAGTGCTGCCCCGGTCAGTGGCTCCGCTGACTGCTTTTTTTTCGCCATCTTGTCTTAGTGCTTCAACACCAGCCGATAGCGAGGCTTGCCATTGCGGAGTTTCTCCATCGCCTCATTCACCTGCTCAAAGGGGAACGTTTCGGTAATTGGCTCCACGTTGTGACGGGCGGCGAAGTCTAGCATCTTGGTGATGGTGACAGGGCTACCTGTGGGGCTACCAGAAAGCGACTTTTGTCCAAGAATCAGCGGGAAAATGCCTACGGATAGAGGGCTTGGCGTAACACCGACTAAGTGCAGCCGACCTTTCGGGCGTAGTGCTGCAATGTAAATATTCCAGTCTAAGTCGGCGTTAATAGTGGAAATAATAAGATCGAACGTATTTTCCACAGCTTTCAGTGCTTCTGGGTCGCGGGAGTTGATGAAATGATTCGCGCCCATCTCACGGGCTTCTGCTTCTTTATCAGGACTAGTTGAGAAGGCAGTGACATCGCAGCCCCAAGCACGTAGAAAGCCCAGCGCCATATGCCCTAAGCCACCAATGCCAATCACACCCACATGAGCGGTCGGTTGAATATCAAACTGCACGATCGGGTTAAACACTGTTACTCCACCGCAAAACAGTGGACCGACTACCGCTGGATTCACTTGTTCGGGTAAGGGAAAGACCCAACTGTGGTGCGCGCGCACTTTATCGGCAAAACCACCGGGTCGTCCCACGATCGTCCCTTCTGCAGTTAAGCAAAGATTGTGATCGCCCGACATACACCACTCGCAGTCCATGCAAGAGCGGGCAAACCAGCCGAGCCCAACGCGCTGCCCAACTTTAACGGTCGTCACGGTATCGCCGATCGCGCCGATCGTGCCAACGACTTCATGACCGGGAACAAAGGGATACTGGGTAATCCCCCATTCGTTGTTCAACATGCTCAGGTCGCTGTGGCAAATCCCACAATATTCCACGTTAATTTCAACATCCTGAGCAGCCAGCACGCCCGGATCATACTCAAACGGTTTCAGTTCGCCACCAGGTTCGTGAGCCGCATACGCTTTAATCATCGGTTTAGCCTCTAGTAGCCTGTTGTCGTGAATAGACCTTATGACAGGCTATTGTATGGTGCTGACTCAAATCTGCAAAGCAGCGACAGTGTGAGATGCCGCCATCATGATGACGATCGCGATCATTTTCACCTTTGAAATATAACTTTCGTTAGAGGGATTATCACTTCTTGCTCGGTAGTCTTAATGCTGTGCTTAAGAGTGCAAATGTGCTTTGAAACCATCGGCTTGCAACCAAATTCGCAGCAAGGTTGAGTGCTCCAGCCTTTTAGTTATTGCTAACGAATGTTAGCAATCGCGATCACTGGGGTTTGAGCTAGCCAAGATCTTTCAACAGCATGACCATTTAGAACGAATCAATGGAGTAATGACATGACTAATTTGATTTCTAAGACGATTGACAAGATCACCTCTTTGCTGAAAGGGCTTCAAGTCAAGCAATTTTTTGCGGCTGTTTTGGTTGGTTTTCTCTTGCTAACCACCAATGTTGATCTTGGGAAGAACGATCGGGCACTGCCTGCAAACCTCCGCGATCGGATTAACCAAAACGATGCCGATCGCCCCAAGACCACTGGACAATGGAACCGCGAATCACGGGAGACAGAAGGCAATCCTGGCGAGCGCTTGAAGCGCATCGGCAAAGAATCAGCCGAAGCGTTTAAAGAGTTTGGATCGGGATACGGCAAGGGTGCTGAAAAAACCGCTGACCAGGTTCAGGATGCGGCTGAGCTTGCAGCCAGCGATCTCACTGACTAACATCGCCATTAGCAGCTAAGGCTAACTACCTCAGATCCCCGACTTCTTGAAGAAGTCGGGGATCTGGTGTTCACGGTGCCTCATCGATGAACTTAATTCGCAACACCGAAAACACTGCCGATCGCCCGCATCATGTTTTGGGGCTGCATGGCATCCACGGCGGCGGTTGGTTCGTAGCCACAATGCACCATACAGTCAGCGCATTGGGGATTGCCGCTAGAGTGCCCGTACTTGCTCCAATCGGTGTCGTTTAGCAGTTGCTGGAAGGTTTCGTAGTGCCCTTCATTTAACAGGTAGCAAGGCTTTTGCCAGCCCAGTACGCTGTAGCTTGGCATGCCCCAGGGTGTGCATTCATAGTCTTTCACGCCCGTGAGGAAGTCTAAGAACAGAGGATTGTGATTAAAATTCCAGTTCTTTTTGCCTGCTTTGAAGGGAGCCAGAATTTCGCGGAAGAGTGATTTCGTTTGTTCGCGTTTGAGGAAGTGGTCTTGGTCGGGTGCCCATTCGTAGCTGTAGCCGGGGGAAACCATCATGCCATCGGTGCCCAGCGTACCGAGGAAATCAAAGAAGTCCTGCATCTCTTTCGGATCAGTGCCATCAAAGATTGTGGTGTTGGTCGTCACCCGAAAGCCTCTCGCTTTGGCGGCTTTGATCGCTTTGACCGCAACATCGAACACGCCTTTACGATCGACGCATTTGTCATGATGCTCACGCAAGCCATCTAAGTGGACGCTAAAGGCAAGGTAGGGCGACGGAGTGAACTTATCCAGGCTCTTTTCGAGCAGAATACCGTTGGTGCAGAGATAAATGAACTTCTTGCGATCGACCAAGCCCTGCACGATTTCACCAATCTGCGGGTGCAGCAAGGGTTCGCCACCGGGAATTGCCACCACGGGGGCACCACATTCTTCCACTGCTGCAAAGCACTGTTCTGGGGTCAAATTTTGTCGCAAGATTTCGGTTGGATGCTGAATTTTGCCACAACCGGGACATGCTAGATTGCAACGAAACAGCGGCTCTAGCATCAAAGTGAGAGGATATTGTTTCCGCCCTTTGAGGCGTTGAGACACAATATATTTACCAACTTCGATCGCCTGCTGTAAAAGGACTGCCATGCGTTTTTCACTCCTCGAAACGGGAACCAAAGGGAAAGAATAAAGTATGAAGGCTAACTGTTCATCCTTTCGTCACGTAACCATACTTCACGAACCACTCTATGCTATCGTGCAACGCTGTAGAAAGGGGAGTTTGCGGCAAACCCAGTTCGCGCACGGCTTTAGTAGGGTTATAGTACATGGGCTGTTGCGCCATGCGAACGCCATCGAGGGGCACAGAGGGCGCTTTACCGAGTGGTGCCAAAAGTTGCTCGTCGATCCAGGCGACGGTGAGGGGAATCCAGGCAGGAATCGCACGCTGGGGTGCAGGCTGTCCAGTCAGTTGGGCAAGCTGATCGAGCAGTTGCTTGAGGGTGAGGTTTTGGTTGCCGAGAATGTAGCGATCGCCCGTTTTGCCCTTCTGTAGCGCCAGTAGATGACCCCATGCCACATCTTGCACATGGATAAAGTTCAGCCCTGTATCGATATAGGCAGGCATCTGGCGACGGAGAAAGCGCAAGATGATGTCCCCTGTTGGAGTCGGTTTGATGTCCCACGACCCGATCGGGCTGCTGGGATTGACAATCACAATGTCTTGTCCTGACTGAACGGCTTTAACGGCTCCCTGCTCTGCCAAATATTTGGACTTCTTGTAGTGCCCAACCAGCTTTTCAACCGGGCTTTGGTGCGTTTCATCCACAGCTTTGCCGTTACTGCCAACACCGATCGCCGCGACAGAGCTGGTATACACCGTGCGCTCAACCCCTGCTTTCTGTGCGGCTGCCAGAATGTTTCGCGTGCCCACCACATTGTTCTGGTACAGCGCCTCACGATCGGTCTGCCACAGTGAGTAATGTGCCGCTGCATGAAACAGGAATTGACACCCGCTGATGTGCTGCCACAGGTCAGGATCATTCAGATCACTTTTGACGATTTCGACATTCAGACCTTGCAGGTTGTCTAAGCGACTACCCGATCGCGCCAGCGCTTTCACCGCATATCCTTCTTGCAGTAGTAAGCGTACTAAATTCGCGCCAATAAAGCCCGTTCCACCTGTGACAAATGCTTGCATTAGAAAAGTGTTGTTAGTTGCTCATTTGTTGAAGCGAAGACGTTGCGATCAGAGTCGTTCAAGACTCAAAGCAGTTCTCTACCTCGTCAACCTTTACGTTGTCCTCCCATCCTTTTGAACCGAATGTTTAGATCGTCAAGCAGTGCATAAAGGACTGGTACCACGATTAAGCTCAGGAGGGTGGAGGTGATGAGACCGCCGATAATGGCGATCGCCATCGGTGCGCGCAACTCGGCTCCAGCTCCCAGACCCAGGGCGATCGGCATCATGCCCAAAATGGTAGCAGCAGTCGTCATCAGAATGGGACGCAGGCGAACGGGTCCCGCTTTGAGGATAGCGTCGGTGCGCGACATTCCGCTGCGACGAAGCTGATTGATATAGTCCACGAGCAGGATGGCGCTTTTGTTTGCTAAGCCCAGCAGAAAAATGATGCCGATGACGGAAATCATGCCGAAGTCGCTGCGGGTAAATAGGGCTGCCAGCAGAGCACCGACGATCGACAACGGTAAAGAGAGCACAATGACTAACGGATCAGTCCAGCTCCGAAAGAGGAGGAGCAACACGACCAGGATTGAAATGACGGCAAGCCCCAGCGTCACGCCAAAGCTGCCAAAGATCTGACCGACTCTAGCCGAATCGCCGCCTAAATCGAGGGTGACGGAGGGTGGTTTGACTTCGTTTGCGATCGCCACTGCGCGATCGGTGGCATCGCCTAGCGCCGTATCCTGTCCTAGATTGGCGCTGACGTAGGCAACTCGACGATAATCCTGCCGCTCGATTTCGACAATCTGATCCGTCGTATTTGCAGCCCCCGTAGTTGTGACATCGGCAAAGCCCGGTAGTTTTTCAAGGCGCTGCTGAATGGTCTTTGCCGTTTGGCTCAAAACCAGTGGATCATCCCCTGCAAGCGCCACCTGAAGTGGTTTCTCGCCGCCCGTATCCACAAACTGAATATCCTCAATGCTGGTCGTCACATTTTTCAGCACAGGCAACTGCTGCCGAAACTGATCTTGCAGCGCCGCAGTATCTACCGTGCGGTTTTTGCGTAGTTTGACGTAAAGTGTGCCTTTGTTGGGCTGCTGCCGTGTGCCTATAGTGGTGAACACCGTTTCTACCTGCGGCGATTTCAGCACGAACGCTTCCAGCGTTTTCGCCGTCTCCAGCGAATCAGCTAAGGGATTAAAGGAGGGTGACTGCTGTGCTGCCGCTAGCGCTGCTGCATCCACACCGGGAGGAAGTGTTGCCGGATTAGCGCCCTTTGCTGCTTGCGCTTGAGCCAGCGCGGCTTGAGCTTGAGCAGCCGTTGGTAGGGGAGCCGTGTAGGTAATGTTAAATTCGCCACGATCGAGTTTGGGGATAAACCCCTTAGGGATGATGGGAATCAGCGCCATTCCTGCCGCGAAGCTCAACAGCGCCAGACCGACGACAATGCCACGATGGTGCAAAGACCATTGCAGCAGCTTCCAATAGCCCTGAACGAAGCCCGACCAGCCTTGTGTTGTGGCATGGTCTTGTCGTGGTCGCAGCCAGTAGACCGCCAGTAAGGGAGAGAGCGTCCGGGCTACCAGGAGAGAAATAATGACCGCCGCCGAAACTGTGATTCCAAACGGGCGAAAAAATTGTCCAATCACACCCTGCATTAAGCCGACGGGCAGAAACACCGCCGCGATCGTCAACGTCGCGGCAGTTACCGTCAAACCAATTTCATTCGTGGCTTCGATCGCCGCTTGCCGGGGCGATTTCCCGTCTTCATCCAGATGGCGCGCGATGTTTTCGACATCCACGATCGCATCATCCACAACGATGCCCACCACCAATGCCAGCGCCAACAGCGTGATTGTTTCCAGGTTGAACCCAAAAATTGCCATGACGATGAACGTGCCAAACAGCGAGGTGGGAATCGCCAGCGCCGAGATCAGCGTTGCTTTCCAGTTCCACAGGAAGGGAAAGATGACAATGACCGAAAGGACGATCGCCAGTCCCAACGCATCAACCGTAGAAGCCGTTGCCTCGTGGATGTAGTCTGCTTGAGTTGCCGCCAAACTAAGCTGCACGTCTGGTAGCTGCGATCGCAGTTTCACCACTGCCTGGTCAACCGCCTTCACCACATCCAGCGTATTTGCCTCGCTGCGCTTCACCACTTCAAACGCCAGCGCTTCTCGACCGCCAAACCGCACCGCCGATGTGCCAGCTTCTAGCACCACTTGCTGTGCTGTTTTGGGCTTTGTGTCCGGTGCTTTAAGCGTTACTCCAGCGGGTACTCCCAGCAAATTGACTTTGAGCACACCGGGCACTGCCGCGATCGCAGAGATAATCCGTTCCTGCGTTAAGGTTGCTAACGGCGACAGCGCCTGCTTGCCCTCAACGGCATAGCTAGCGACGGCTGATTCATTCAAGTTAATCGGAGTGACCTTGTACGTGGCTCCACCGGGCAGGCTGAGTGGCTTCAATACCGCATCAACGCGCTTCACAGACTGCTCCAAATTGGTGCCAACCTCAAACGACAGGCTGACGATCGCCTGTCCTGGATAGGTTGAAGACCGCACACCGCTCAGCCCGTCCGGTTTGAGCGATCGCAGCGCTTGCTCTAGCGGTTGCGTCAGTTTTGCTTCCGTCTCCAGCGCGGTCGTTAGGGTTGCCGCTGCATTGACAACTACCACCGGAAAGGTGACATCTGGGAACAAGGCGTACTTGAGTGAACTGAACGCCATTAACCCGGCGACGGAAACGGCAAGCCAGAAACCCAGCGTGAGCCAGGGGTAATCGATGGCTAACTTAGAGATGTTAAAACGTTCTTGCGAAGACATTGCGCTAGTAGGCTCAGCCCTTGTATTGACTATTAGTCATCCTACCGTTTCAAACCTCAAACGGCAGCGTTAGGGTGTCGAGAATCAGGGCAAACGCATCCAAACGAGTCCGTAGGCTGAAGGAGTCGTCTTGTGCGTCCCGCTTCAGGGGATGAGGAACTGGGGAGTAGAAAGAGTGAGCTAATGACGTAAACGCTGTCAGATGCCCCTAGCCATCATCCTTCATCCTTTAGCCTTCTGTCCTCTCCCTCACCCCTCTCCCTTCAACACTCGCCCAAACACTTCCTTCACCTTCTCCCACGCATCCGTAGCGGCTTCGGGGCTGTAATCAGGGCGCTGGTTGCAGAAGAAGCCATGTCCAACGGGATAGCGAAAGAAGCGGTGGTCAATTTGATGCTGTTCGAGGGCGGCTTCGACCTGATCGATCTGCTCGACTGGAATGAGGGGATCGGTTGTACCAAAGAAGGCATAAAGGGTGCCTTTAATGTCGGGAGTGCGAGTCAGGGTGGGTGCACCGCCACCGGGAGTCATCGTGGCAAGACCACCGCCATAAAATGAGGCAGTGGCTTTGATATCAGGTAAGGTCGCCGCCAGGTAGACGACGTGCCCGCCAAAACAGAAGCCGATCGCGCCAATGGCATCGCCTTTAACCGTGGGCAAGGTGCTGAGATAGTCGATCGCCGCTTGGATGTCGCTTAGCAGTTCATCGGCTTTTGTAGCATCTTTGTACTTGCGACCGAGAACAGTACTGTCGGCATCGTAATTGCCTTCAAAACCGGGAGCACTGCGTTGGAAGATAGCAGGCGCGATCGCCACATAGCCTTCTCTAGCCAAACGTTCTGTCACGTCACGAATGTGGGCATTCACGCCCCAGATTTCTTGAACGACAACAATGCCTGGAAACCTGCCGCTGCCTGTTGGCTCTGCAAGATAGGCATCAATCTGTAAGTCGCTGTTGGGGATTTTAACGCTGGTTGTGTGAATGGCTGGGTTAGTCATCATGAATGCTGGTTCAAATTTAATTGGCGAACAGTAAGTCGTTCTTATACCAAAGCCATTAGCAAAGGCTACAGAGCTTGCCCTCATCCCCAGCCCTTCTCCCCAAGGGAGAAGAGAGCCGGCTTAAAGTCCCTCTCCCACAGGAGAGAGAGCATCTATAGCGTTTATTGCGAGCTTTGGTATTACGCCTTCCCAAGAGGCTAAATGGGCAATGAGCGTCAACGGTGATGCCTTAGCGCACTGTTCATGAGGGGGTAGGTGTTCATTGACACAACCTATAGCCCGCCTATAATGCAAAAGGTTAATTTACTCTCAAAAGTTGCCATAGATTCCTGAAGGTCGCAAGCGCTGATGAATGATGTTGGTGAGATCAGTAACATCGTTGTTCCCAACCTTAACGTCTCAGGTTGACACCTGCTTGAGCGAAGGATTTTTGATGGCGGCAAACTGTTGGTTTAAAAAGGATTGAAGACGACGCTGTATCGGGGTTGCTGCATCTAAGATGGAGTAGAAGATGTGTGATCCCTACAACTGCGTTGCACCGTTAAACGCTTCATTTAGAGCGCGTGGAGGCTTTTGCATGGTTCAGTTTCATATTCAGACGGAGAGTGACATTCCAGCATCAACACAGCTTTACAACCAGATTTTGTTTGCGATCGCCTCTCGCCAATATCCGCCTGGACATCGGTTGCCCAGTACACGCCAGTTGGCGATGCAAACGGGACTGCACCGCAATACCATCAGTAAAGTGTATCGTCAGCTAGAAGAAGCAGGCGTAGTGGATGCCCAAGCAGGTTCAGGTATTTATGTCCGGGATCAAACGCATGAAGACGTTGCCAAAGTGCGATCGCCCATTCTCGATCAGCATCCCGAAGCGTACAAAGTTGTGCAAAACAGTCTGGATGACCTGCTAAAGCGAGGCTGCTCGTTGAACCAGGCGAGGGAGCTTTTTCTGGCAGAAATCGATTGGCGTTTGCGCTGTAGCGCTCAGGTACTGGTGACGGCTCCTACGCACGATATTGGTGCAGGGGAAGTCATCGTACGTGAGCTGGAGCGGGCGCTAAATATTCCTGTGCAGCTAGTGCCGATCGAAGAGTTGGATCAAATCCTGGATCAAACTCGCTCTGGTACGGTGGTGACCAGCCGCTACTTTATTGCTCAGGCAGAGGCGATCGCGGCTCCCAAATCGGTGCGCGTGATCCCAGTGGATATTTATGACTTTGATTCCGAGATCAAGCTGATTAAGCAATTAGCTAAAGGCACCTGCATTGGGGTTGTGAGCCTGAGTTCTGGGACAGTTGGCGTGGCAGAAGTCATCATCCACAGTCTGCGGGGTGACGAACTGCTGGTCATGACGGCTCAAGTGGGTGACAGCTATAAATTGGGGGCGATCGTCCGCAGTGCTCAAACGATTATTAGCGATCAGGCAAGCTGCTCCACTGTGAAGGCAGCGATTTCTGCGGCGAGAGAGGATCTGATTCGTCCACCACAGTTTATTTGTTGTGAGAATTTCATCGTCACGAAGTCGATCGAACTCCTGAAGCGCGAACTTGGTTTGGAGTAGGAGCGAGTTTAACAGTTAAACCAATGAGTGTTGAACTGTTAAACTCGCCCTTAGGAACAAGCATCTAATAACTCCGGTATTTCTCGTAGGGGCGCACGGCCGTGCGCCCCTACCTGCAAAAAAATTGTCGGTTTTATTTAATCCACGATCCTTAGGGACTTTCAAGAAAATAAGCTCCCAGGGGATAGTGCTTCAACTACGCTCAACCCGCGATGCTTGAAGGTTGAGCGTAGTCGAAACCTGGCTAATTGGTACTTTATTAACCCGCAAATCCCTTACATGTGCAGACGGTTACTTTACGGCTGAAAGCTCATTGCTCAAGGTTGCGTGCTTTTTTTTTTCAAAGGTCAACGCACCATCCACGAGGTCGATCAAGATGGTATCGCCTTCCGTGAAAGCGTTTTCCAAAATTTTGGTCGCGATCGGGTTTTGCAGTTGGCGCTGAATCGCCCGTTTGAGTGGACGTGCACCGTAGACCGGATCGTAACCCGCCGCCGCAATGTGGTTTTGGGCGGTGGTGGTGAGTTCCAGCGTGAGTTTCTGGTCTGCCAGCAATGCCTGAATGCGATTGAGTTGGAGACGAACGATCTGGCTGAGTTCGCTGCGCGTTAGGGTGTGGAAGATGATGGTGTCATCGACGCGATTGAGAAATTCAGGGCGGAAGTGCGATCGCAAGGCATCCATGACGCGCTGCTGCATTTCTTCGTAGCGGGCATCATCGCCTGACAAATCGAGAATGTGATCACTACCGATGTTGCTGGTCATCACAATGACGGTATTACAAAAGTCAGTCGTGCGCCCCTGTCCATCGGTAATGCGCCCGTCATCCAGCACTTGCAGCAAGATGTTGAACACATCGGGGTGTGCCTTTTCAACTTCATCCAGCAGCACAACGGCATAGGGTTTGCGACGGACGGATTCGGTCAACTGCCCACCTTCTTCGTAACCGATGTAGCCCGGTGGTGCACCAATGACGCGCATCACTGAGCTTTTGTCCATATATTCCGACATGTCAAGCCGAATGATGGCATCGTCCGCGTCAAAGAGAGATTGTGCCAGAGCGCGAGCCAGCTCAGTTTTGCCAACGCCGGTGGGTCCCATAAAGAGAAAAGAGCCGATCGGTCGTCCGGGATCTTTCATGCCAGCGCGGGCGCGACGGATGGCAGCAGAGACGGCTTCGACCGCTTCCGTTTGCCCGACGACTCGCTGATGCAGGTGGCTTTCAAGCTGAAGCAGCTTTTGTCGCTCGGTTTCCAGCAGGCGATTGACGGGGATGCCCGTCCAGGTGGCAACGATTTCGGCAACATCGGACTCTGTAACCTGTTCGCGCAGAAGAGCACCGCCATCCGCTTGGATCACTCGAAGCTGCGCCTCGTAAGCACCGCGTTCATCCCGAATGCGTGGCAGAACCGCGTAGGACAGCTCGCTGGCTTTCTTGAGTTTGGCGTTGCGTTCGTACTCTTCGCTGGCTTTGGCAAGGTCTGCTTCTCGCTTAAGCTGCTGAATTTGAAGCTCGATTTGCTCTTCTTCTTCCTTCTTCGCGTTAATGCCGTCTAGTAAGCGTTTTTCGTTCTGCCAATGAGAGTTAAGCTGCTCTTGCTTTTCGAGCAACAGCTCCATTTCTTGCTCAATGCGATCGAGGCGGTCTTGCGCCGATCGACCGACACCAAACACATTGCCAGGGCTTTGCTTTTCGGTTTCTAACGACAGCTTTTCCATTTCAAGCTGCATGATCCGGCGATCGTACATCTCAAGTTCGGCTGGCTTAGAGGTGATTTCCATCTTCAGGTTAGCGGCAGCTTCGTCGATCAGATCGATCGCCTTGTCGGGCAAGAAGCGATCGGCAATGTAGCGAGACGATAGCGTAGCAGCCGCAACCAGCGCTGAATCGGTGATTTTGACCCCGTGATGCACTTCGTAGCGTTCTTTGAGTCCCCGTAGAATCGAGATGGCATCTTCCACGCTAGGCTGATCAACAAAGACCTGCTGGAAGCGACGTTCCAGAGCCGCATCTTTTTCGATGTATTTGCGGTATTCATCAATGGTGGTTGCGCCGATGCAGCGGAGTTCACCCCGTGCCAGCAAGGGCTTCAGCAGATTACCCGCATCCATTGCGCCCTGAGTCGCTCCTGCTCCGACGACCTGATGGATCTCGTCGATGAACAGCACAATTTGCCCGTCAGAGTGGATGACTTCTTTGAGAATCGATCGCAGCCGTTCCTCAAAATCGCCCCGATATTTTGCGCCCGCCAGCAGTGACCCCATATCCAGCGAGATCAGCCGCCGATTTTTGAGCGATTCTGGGACATCGCCATTGACGATGCGTTGAGCCAGGGCTTCGACGATCGCCGTTTTACCCACGCCGGGTTCTCCAATCAGCACTGGGTTATTCTTTGTGCGACGAGACAACACCCGCACGACTCGCCGAATTTCTTCATCCCGACCAATCACGGGATCAGTTTTACCTGCCCTCGCCTTTTCAGTGAGATCTTGCCCGTACTTTTCCAGCGCTGCATAACGATTTTCGGGGTTTTGATCGGTTACTTTCTGGCTACCGCGCACCTCACGAATCACGGTTTCTAGCTGTTTGGCATCGATATTGAAGCCACGCAGCAGCCGCAGACCCAGCCGCGAATCGGTGGCAAAGCCCAGCAGCATATGTTCGACTGAAATGAACTCGTCCTCCCAGTCTTCCCGCGCTTCGTCGGCGCGATCGAGCATAATGTCCAGGTTACGCCCCAGGTAAAGCTGCTCATTGCTAGGCACTTTGGGCTGTCGCCGCACAAAATCTTCAATCTGCTGCCACAGGCGCGTGGTGTCAACGCCTGCTTTGGTCAAAATCTTCGTCGCCAGACCGTCCTTTTGTTCTAGCAAAGTAATGATCAGGTGCTCTACTTCCAGTTGCTGTTGCTTGTAGCGGCGAACAACATCCTGCGCCTGTACGATCGCTTCCCATGCTTTGTCAGTGAACTTATTTGGGTCGGTGGGCTGCATGTTTGAGTCTTAAGATGATGAGTAAAAGTACGGTGTGCCAGCGTTTTCAGTATAGCGAGAATCGCTGACAGCTATCAGCGAACAAGTATCGACGCTCAGTAGAGACGTTACGTGTCACGTCCCGACTTCAAAACGAGTAGACCAGCCGCAGCAGCCATTCAAAGATAGTACCGCGATCGCGATTGTTGGGATTGCTAACCACGGTCAGCGCTGGGGTGACGCTAATGTTGTCATTCAGCAGAAAGCTGTAGAACACCTCAAAATTCGTTTGGGTGGCATCGCCGAGGTCTTTTTCGACAAAGGGTTGCCCGATCGCTACGCCAGCGATCGAGCCAGGTACAAACAATCGACGCGCAAAAAAACCGAGCGACCAGCTTTTAGGATTCAAATCGAGATTTTGATTAAGCAGTGGATTAAAGCCTTTGTAGCTGCCGATCGCAAAGCGACCAAACACAGCAAACTCCCTGTTAAGCGCCCATTCAGCGTTAATGCCGCCAGCAAAAATATCGACGTTGTTCACGGTGGCTTTCGTGAATTGGAGGCGAGCCACGATGTTTTTAGTAAAGTCATACTCAACTTCCAGGCTGCCCTGGTTGCGATCGCCAAACAAGCCACCCTCGGTGATACCACCATTGGGGCGATCGGCATCGGCTGCGATATACAGCGCTCGCACGATGAGCGGTAAGCGCTCAGGTTTCCAGGTTAAGACTGCGCCTGCACCGCCTGTGAGATCGATCTGATTCTGCACAATCAGCGGGTTATTGGTGAAAAAACTAGAGGAAAAGTTTTTGGTGGGGTCGCTGTCTACATCATTAGCAAAACGGTTGTAGTCAATAAAGTCTCGTGGCAACAGGCGTGCGCCCACTGTGAGGTTGAAGTTTGGTGCAGGCTGGAACGAGTAGGACAACTTGCGGATTTGTACGGCGTTATTGACACCGACATAGTTCAAGCCGCCACCATCTGCCAACAAGCCCAACGTTCCCAGCAGGTTTTGTCCCCGGTTATGGGCGCGTCCGATCGCATCGTTGCCGTTGTTGCCGACCTCTAGTTGCGTTGAAAGCACGCTGGTTGGTGCAAAGCTTGTGATCAGGCTCAGGCGAGTACGCACTAACACGCTACTGTTGGCAGTAGAGCCATTGGTGATCCCCAGAACGGTTTGTCCAAGAAGCTTGGTAGTCGTCGAAAAGCTTTTCTGCTCAAGGGTGGTAACTTGCGGTTCCAGCTTGTCCGCGCGATCGCGCAAATCGTTGGCGATCGTGGCGTAAGAGGCTTGAAGTCGCTGCACGGTCGCAAAATCTTCCCGTAGCTGGGCGACATTGCCCTGCCCGATCGCAACCTGCTGCGAGATTTCGTCGAGCACCCGTGCCAGCGCTGCCGCAAATTCGTTGCGTGTAAGCGACTGCTTGCCGCGAAAGGTGCCATCAGGGTAGCCGATCGCCACGCCATACCGTTCTGATAGCGCCTGCAAGGTTTGGTATGCCCAATCGGTGGGACGCACATCGCTGAGTTCGGCAACCGATCGCACCTGCGCTATTGAGTCAGTAGGTAACGCTTCGCAAGCCCCTTCAAGGACATCCGGTCGGATTTGTTGCGGGATGCCGGCACAACGCGATAAGGGGCGATCGCTCAACGGCGCAACTGCTGGTGTCTCTGCGTTGATACGCTCTTTTGCAACTGGGTTTGTCCATCCAGGAGCAGCGGGGCAAAGCGTCCCCAAACTGCTTAACCCACCCACCAACCAGACTATTTTTCTCACATTGCACTCCTCGCACGGTTCTTCAGGTCTGCCCCTAAACAAAGACAGTCCCGGCTAAACCCTATCAGGAGTTTACACGGTAATGAGAGGATGGGGTGTGGGGTGTGAGGGTTGAGGAGTTTTGAGTTTTGAGTTTTGAGTTTTGAGTTTCCCTTTAGCCCTACTCCCTACTCCCTACTCCCTACTCCCCATTCTCCACTCCCTACTCCCTACTTCTTCCTTCCTCAAACACTCGCCTCTTGAGGTTGCTGTGCCGTCGTTGTGGGCGTTTGATTGCTCAGTTGAATCAGTTCAACTTTGTAGCCGTTGGGATCTTCGACAAAGGCGATGACGGTAGAGCCATGCTTCATGGGTCCTGGTTCGCGAGTGACTTTGCCGCCTCGATCGCGGATGTTGGCACAGGTTGCGTGGATATCGTCAACGCCGATCGCAATGTGACCGTAGCCATCGCCCAAGTTATACGTCTCTGTGCCCCAGTTGTAGGTGAGTTCCAAAACGGTATGGTCAGCTTCGTCGCCATAGCCCACAAACGCCAGCGTAAACTCACCACCGGGGTAATCTTTGCGACGCAGCAGCGTCATGCCGAGCAAATCGCAATAGAACTTGAGCGATTCGTCTAAATTGCCAACGCGGAGCATGGTGTGGAGTAGTCGCATCGCTAAATTCTCACTGTAATTAACTGCCTTTATGGTAAACATTTGCTGAGACATAGAAGCGCGATCGACCCTTTTTGCAGAGTCGATCGCGCGTGGCTAGGGCTTTTTCTTTTTGTGCTTGGCGGAGGACGTGGCACTATCAGCAACATCTTTCAAGGTAGCCACTGCCTCTGTGACTACTTTTCCAGCCGATGCTTGAGTGTTTTCCGCTTTGTCTTTTAAGGATGTGGCTGCATCAACAACGCCTGCATCAGCGTCTTGAAGCACAGCTTGTACGGCACTAGCGATGTTTTTAGCAGCACCTGCGGCTTCTTTGACTGTGTGCCGCACGGTAACAAGCCGATCGCTGTTAGCACCTTTTTCGACCATTTTGGCGATCGTGGCTTGTGCCCCTTCAGCAGAAACGGCTCCAACTAAGGCGGTTCCCAGAGAAGCAGCATTTTTGCTCAGTTTGCTCAGGCGTTTGTTGTCTGTTTTTTGCTTTTTCTGCTGATCTTTCTTCTGCTTGCCTTTTTTATCTTTCTTTTTCTTACTCATCGGTCAAAGAATGGATGACACCATTTCAAACGTCCATCCTTAAGGTTGCCTTAACTAACACACGACTCCATCTACTTTGAGTAGGAGAACAGCTTTAGCATTTCGATGCTTGGCTAGACAGATAACTTGTTGCAGGCAACGATTGTCAAGATGGTCGCTGTCAGGTGGTGGATCGGCCGGTGACTGGGAGTGCATTGATAATCACTATGCCTCCTGCCTGCCCTGCGCTTAAGGCACAATGGAGGCTAAGCTTGGCACCTCTACCTCGCACCATGAATCAGCGTTCTTATCCTGTACCGCAAATGGAGCCGCCCCTCTCACCCAGGGAAACGCTGCCAACGATGTATGATTTGCCCAGTGAAAACCCGGAGGACTCTGGTTTGCCGGATGAATTTCACGATCTGCAACCTCAGTTGTTGAGTGCGACGCTGCGCCTCAGCAGTTATGCGAAAGACCAAATTTTTACTGGGACGGATCTCAACCTTTACTATGATGTACGCCAGCCTCAGTGGTACAAACGTCCAGACTGGTTTTTGGTGGTCGGGGTGCCTCGCCTCTATGATGGGACGGACTTGCGATCGAGCTATGTGATTTGGCAGGAGGGGGTTGATCCCTTTGTGGTGGTGGAGTTGCTGTCACCAGGCACCGAGAAGGACGACTTGGGAGAGTATGCGGCATTAGGGGAGGGCAGTGGTTTAGAGACTCCTGCATTGAGTCGCTCAACGGATGCCGTACCAACAGTGGGAAATGGTCAGACGACCAGAGTGCCACCGCGCAAGTGGGAGGTCTATGAGCAAATTCTGCGGGTTCCCTATTACATCGTGTTCAGCCGCTATACGAATCGGGTGCGCTTCTTTCAGTTGACGGGGGGACGGTATCAAGAACAAGCGCTTGACCCAACCCAGCCGCGTCTTTGGCTGCCGGAGTTGGGGTTGGGGTTGGGTCTATGGCAGGGGGCGTTTGAGGGCGTGACGCGCCACTGGTTGCGCTGGTATGACGACCAGGAAAACTGGCTACCAACGGATGCGGAACGGGCGATGCAGGCAGAGGCACAACTGCGGCAGGTGGCGCTGCATTTGTTGCAGCAGGGAATGACGGTGGAACAGGTGGCTCAGTTGACGGGGTTAGCGTTGGAGCAGGTTCAGGGGATGGGAAATGGTTGAGTGCAGTATTGAGGGTTGAGCGATCGCCCTACCCTTGTTTCTTACAGCCGATCGCCTGTGTGCCTGCTTTGGCGAGCTATTAGGATACAAAAGCGATCGGCGATCGCTTTAATCTGCTCTATCGGTAGTTCAATATTTTTGAGCTTCACGCTAAGTCAACTCCCAATGTTGTAAGTTGTTGATTCATCCAATCGTTGGCGTAGCCTGTGCATAGCAAGTATCGCTCTCTCCTCCTCTTCTTCGTTGGCATAGCCTCTCCATCAGAGAATCGCTCCCTCTACTCCTGCTTTTAGCAATTTTCAGCAGTTGTTTAACTTGACCACTTCACAACAAAACTTCAATTAAGCTCAGAAGTTCTGACAATTTGTTTTGAACGACATCCCACACCACATCAAAATCGAGCTGATCGTATTCATGAATAATGACAGCTCGCATTCCTGCCATTTCACGCCAAGGAATTTCTGAATGTTGCTGGCAAAATGTCTGAGATAACCGTTTAGTGGTTTCACCAATGATTGTGATTTGGTAAAGAATGGCAGACAGTTTTTCATCGTTTGCCTCTAGTTCAACTCGACTGATACCATCTGCATAACGCAAGATACGTCTGATGGCAGTGACAATATCAATAAGGGATTCTTGATCACGCGACATAAATTGTTTGTGCAGATTCCAAAATATTTTTACGTCTCAACCAATTTTCACTACGCTCGATCGCGGCTTTGACGATGAGATCAACGTTGCGATTGAAGATTGATTGGAGTTCATCGCGCATTTGCAGGGTTTCGGTTAAGCCACGTTTGGCAGTTGGGGAAAAGGTAACTAAAACATCAATGTCGCTGTCAGAGTGAAAATCATCACGTAGAACAGAGCCAAAGAGGGCAAATTCAGTCACTTGCCAGCGATCGCAGAATTCTTTTATCTGCTCTATCGGTAGTTCAATATTTTTGAGCTTCATCCGGGTTAGCTTCCAAATATACTTCTAGACATCATTAAGTTGATGCTTCATCCCCACACTCGCTGAATAGGATAAGCATTAAAATCTTTGTCGCAGCTTGCTAGCGGGAGCGATCGACTCATTGCTTGAGCGATCAAAAGTCGATCAAATGGATCTTTGTGCTCTTTAAGATAGAACGGCAAATTATAGAGTTGAATCGTATCTTTGATTGAGATTTGCAGTAGTTGAAAGCCTGTAGATTCAAATCTGGACTCAATATCGTTGAAATCGCAAGCCAAGAAAATTATTCTCTTTTTTAAGCTTGATTGATATTTCCCAAAAACTGACGATGCTGACAAAAACATTATCTGTTGCCTCAATTGTATCTCTTACAGAGGTTGGCAGCTTTTGATCGTTTTCTGCCAGCCAAATAAAGGCATGAGTATCTAACAAGATCGAACTCATTACATATATTCCTCAAAATCTTCTAAAGGCTCATCAAAATTGTCTGGCAATGGCAGGATAAATGTTCCTTTCATTGAACCTGCGAGGCGACGTTTCGCAGGAGTTTTCCCTTCTTCATTATTTTCTTCAGCGTACTGACTGGCAAGAAATTCTGTATAGAGAAAAACTGCCTGTTTCACTGAGTCAGAAAGCTTCTCAACGTTCTTTAAAATGGCAGTTTCTATTGTCATGATTGATTCTCCTTGTTTACTCTATTAAAAATAGGACAGTAATCCTAGTGTAGATACTACACATATTGTTATGGCGATCGCTATTCAAAATTAACCAGGATCACCAAGTCCTGCCTTGATGCTCTGCCATGTTCAAGAAGCCTTCGATTCAGGTTGATAGGAAAACACATCCACAGAAATTGATTTGACGGGTTCTGCCTCGCCATGTAGCATGACTCGAACCCGCTCAGTTGTTTCTCGGCTGAAGCTTTCTTCACCACAGCGAGAACATACTGTAGCGGGAATATTCTCAACCAGATAAACCTTCCCATCAATTTGAAAGATCTCACTCACAAATTCTGCGTGAGATGCTTCTGAGCTACAGTTGTGGCACTTAAACATCATTTCCTCCTGACTCTGTAATCAATCCATTCATGTTCGTTCGGCTCATAAATAGTGATGATTTTTGTAGTGTCTGACTCAATACGTGAAACCTGAATATGTAGCGCTCGATCGCCTTGAGTAAAGCCTAGCAAAAGAGAACTGGGCGAATATTTATCCTCTGGATAGTCCTCAACAATCTCTAGATTTGCGCCAATCTCTCTAATCTCTTGCTCACTAATATTTCGCTCAATTGCCCGCTTAAAGGCGTGCCGTGTAAACTCAAAGTTTCCTGCTCGTAGTTGTCTCTGAACCTCTGGAAGAGCTTTCATGCTGCTTCAACCTTCTTTTTTCGCATCCTGACTAGAAACATGATGGCAATTCCGGGGTGCCAGGTTAAGCTTGATGGTTTACAGTATTGGGCATCTGTTGGACGATCGCCATTGTTTTAACGCTGACGGTGCAGACTCGTTGCAGTCGATCGCAAAACGCCTTAATCCGCTCCATCGGTAATTCAATATTTTTGAGCTTCATCCGAATCAACTCCCAAATATTTAAGTTCCTGCTTCATCTCAGCGTTGGCGTAGCCTTTGCATAGCACGTATCGCTCTCTTCTCAGCTTCCTTGCTCGATCGCGCTACTCTTGTTTTAGCAATTTCTAGTTGTTGTTTAGATATCCTCTCCATCTTTAATTAACTGTTGCTCATATTCTGCAATGATGCTCTGAATATCCTTTGCTGCAATATCAACTCGTTCAGATTTTGTATAGACAGTTAGCAGAATGATTCCCGTTGCTGTTTTGACGTAATAAATCAGTCGATAGCCGCTGCTCTTACCTTTTTGAGTATCGCTATTTCGGACTCTTAACTTAAAGACGGCATGACCAACTCCAGGTATTTGATCTCCGGGCAGCTCTCCTTGCTTAAGTTGCTCGATGATAGGTTGGATATCATTCTGAATACTGCGATATTTCTTGGCAAGCGTGTGGAGATTTCGGCTGAACGTTGGCGATGCCTCAACTTGAATCAAAGGCTGATCAGTCATTTCCCAGCCCTTCCCACAGTTGAGCAACGGGGATTGTCCGCCCCGTCATCGCTTCGTGCCAAGCTTGTCGAAAGTCTGCCAAGGCTTCTGTCTGAGATAGTTCGTCCAGGACTTCCTGATCTGGGATTAGAACAATAACTTCTACACGGCTATTTTTATCTGTTGTAAAAGGCTGATCCAAGGTTAGTTGCCCCTCCTCGTTGATCGTTGCCATAACTTTAAGTGCTTTCATTGCTACTCCAGTTCATTAAGTCGTTGTGTTTAGGTTAATATCTAGAGCTTCAAGCTGCTGCTTCATCCAACCGTTGGTGTAGCCTGTGCATAGCTCGTATCGCCCGTTCTTCATCTTCCTCGATCGATCTACTCGCGTTTTAGAAATTTCTGTCGATCGCACTATGAGGATGACGCAGAGAAGCGTTAAGCGTTTGGCATCTGTTGGATAATCGCCATTGTTTTAACGCTGACGGTGCAGACTCGTTGCAATAGATCGATGACGTGTTCTTTGTAGTCGGCGAAGCGGTAGGTGTTAAAGAGTTTGGCGATCGTGGGATCTTTAGGTTTCTTTTCTTTATATTGGTCGAGTATCCATTCCAGGGCAGACCGATTGCCAAGTTTGTAGTCCCAGGCGATCGCGGGAATGCCTTTTAAGGTGGTGACGGTATCAAGCTCGATCGTGCCTGTAATTTTATCGGCTTTTAGCTTACATTTAGGTGCAGCTTTCTTTGTAGGGTGGGAATGCCCGTTGGTAGTTTCATCTCCAAACAACGATGCTTGCATGGCAAGATGAGACTCGTCTGCCATGCCTTCACCCATGCGCTCTAGTGCGTAGGGTTCGGCTTCTTCAAAGTTGATGTGTAAGTCCATCAATTGTTTGCCCCAGTCCGCCCATTGCTGAAAGTTGGCGTAGAAGGGAATCCGGGGAAATTCGCGTTTGAGGTTGAGTTCGTATTTGGTGCGGTAGGCGGGATGATGGAGAACGGCGTAGACGTAATGGAAAATATCGAATTTGGTGATTTTACCCCCAGTCTGCAACAAGGGGCTTAAGCCCCTTGTTAGTTCCCTTGTTGGGCTATCTGTTTCTCCAGTAGGTTTAGTTCCCTCATCGATAAAGCATCCTGAACGAATAATTGCAACAAGTGGCTTCAGCCCCTTGTCAGGATCTCCTGCTTCCCAAGTTGAAATAAGTTCATTGCCCCAACGCTCAATATGCTTCAGATGATTGTTCCAAACATAATTCAAGATCTCTGTCAAAGCCGCATCATCTGTAATCGGTTGACGATGAAACTTTTGTGCCCAAACGTGCTGTCCTTTTTCCCACCCGCGCGATCGCTGAAACTCGAATGAGCTGTAGCCTTTAATCTTACGGATATACTCATTCAAATCCTTCTCTGTTTCAGCAGCAATTACTAGATGAACATGATCCGGCAGTACGTTGAAAGCAAGCAACTCAAGATCATATCGCTTTGAAGCTTCAGCAATTTTCTCGGCGATGAAACATTGATCTTCAGGCGAAAAAATCACAGGTTCACCGACTTCAACACCATAAACAACCATGCGTTCAGATATACGCGAATTGTGAGTAACAAAGGTGATGAACCAGAAGGATCTACTATTTTCTTGGAACAAGGGGCTTAACAAGGGGCTTAACAAGGGGCTTAAGCCCCTTGTTTTAAGTCGTGTGTAATATTCGCGAAACTGTTCTAATGCCCAATCTGTAATATTCTCAACCCGATCGCCATTATTGTCATAGCGATAAAGCGGTAAGCATTGAGATCCACCCATTGACATCACATCAGGAATGCGATCGACTCCGAGGCAGAAAAAAGGCATTTCAGAGCCAGTCTTGATCCAGATTGCCTTGTTTAGTTTTTTACTAGATGGGAAGATATTTGGTAGCTGATAAGTTCTGCCATTAAAATGCTTATCAAAGTAAAGATACTGGCTAACAAAAGGTCTGTAAATAGCAGACACTAGCTTTTCAGCATCAAATGCTTTGGATATACCACGAGATAAATAGCTTTCAAGATCAGTGTCCCATTTAATGTCTAGCTCGCATCTTGCAGCATTTTCAAGCCGGTCTTGATAAGTTTCAATCAGGTAATTAACTTTATTGATAAGGTTACTGCAAGAAAAATCATAGACCCATTCATCTCGTTGAGTTGCAACGCCTCTTGAGAAAAGTTGGAAAATTGCCTCTTGCCGTTTCTCAGCTTTGACTTCCTTATCAATCAAAGAAATCAAGTCGTCAAAACCGTTATCAGTTTGATTCAACCAGTCAGCTTTTTTGTCAGGGTGGATATGCTCAAACTCAATTTGAGCTAACGTTGTCTCAGCTAAGGATCTAAGTTTGTTAGTTGCCGTCTCTATCTCCGGACGACGAGCATAAAATATTTGACAATTTTCATTGTCTTTCTTTAACAAGGGGCTTAAGCCCCTTGTTAAGCCCCTTGTTAAGCCCCTTGTTAAGCCCCTTGTTAAGCCCCTTGTTAAGCCCCTTGTTAAGCCCCTTGTTAAGCCCCTTGTTACAGCAGAGGACTTAACTAGAAAAACAATTGCTACTCCAGTCTGAATACCAAACACGTTATGTTTAGTACCTGACAGCTTAGGGTTCTCTCTGACATCTCCACCTAAGTCAAGGATGTAAATGGAATCAAACTCACCTTGAACACACCTACGAAAGCCATCAAAAGTTTTAGAGCGAATAAAAGAACTATTACTGATGAACGCAATAATTCCATTTTGACTTAAGCGATCGGATGCCCACCGATAGAATCGAGTGTACATATCATACACAACGATCTGATTTTGGGCAGATCCACGTTTAATATAGGTATCCTTAATATTTCTATCAATTTGCTTATAGATGCGATTGGCATTACGCTGATTGAAATTCTCTTGTCTTGCGTTGTAAGGAGGATTACCAATAATTAAGGTGATAGCGCGATCGTTCTGTCGCTTAATCCTTTCTGTATTCTCCACGCTTAATGCAAATAAATCTCCCTGCTTACCTTCAAAACTGGTGTGATCTAACGTATCCACAAAGCAAATATTCTGAAACTCCTCGTATTTGCCCATTTTTTGTTTATACGTCAACTCAATGTTTAAGTTGGCAACGTAGTAGGGCAAAATCGCCACTTCATTACAGTGGATTTCGTTCTTATATTTATATTCCAGTTTGTTCGCAGGTAAGTATTCAATCAACTCGGTAATAAACGTGCCTGTTCCCGTTGCAGGGTCAAGAATCTCTACTCCTGGATCAGCCAGCAGCTTACCAAAATGCTTGTGTGTGAGATAGTCAGCACTTTCAATCATGAAGCGCACAATCTCATTCGGTGTATACACAATGCCCAAGCGATCGGCAGCTTTCGGGTTATATGCTTTGTAAAAATTCTCGTAGATCACCTTGAGAAACTTTTGCTTCTCATGATGGTTCACAATGCTTGCTGCCGTCCGTTGAATCACCGCGTAAAAGTGTTTGGTGCGTCCCAATGTATCGCGCTTAATCGTGCCCTTGAAAAACGTTTTGACGACTGCTTGCAGTTCCGAAGCAATATTGTTCTCCTGGTGAAACGGCGACTCGCCAAAAATATTCAGGAAGATATCCTCTGTCAAAATATGCTGAATCAGCATCTCCTGAATATCAAAGGCACTAATTTCAGGATTAATCGATTCCTTACAAATCTCCCAAAACTGGTCGCGCTTCTGCTTAAACGGCTCGTTATGCTCTTCTTCTGCCTGAATCGTGCTGCGGAGTGCCTCCAAAATATCGGGCACGTCTTCTTTGAACTTGGCGATCGCCGCCCGAAAGTCTCGCACCTCTGGACGATCGTAGTTAATAAACTGGGTCAACAGGCGATCGAGTGCCGCGTCATCCTGCATCGACACTCGCAACACTTCTTCGCCGTTCTGATACAAAACCGCTGTCTGCGAATCCTCAAACAGAATGTTGTCGTTGGGATACCCCTTCGCAAACTTCTTCTCAATCTCGTCGTCCAGCTTGTCGTACTGGTCTTTGCTCTCCCAGTAGCCGATCGCCATCCGAATCGCATCTTTCACCGTGCCATCGGGCTTCACCGTCTTACCGCTCTTAGTCGGATACTCTAGTTCGGCAATCAGCTCATAGTTCTTCGTCCTGCAATACTCATCCAACAGGTTCTCAAACGCACGCCGAATGGAGGCTTCGTTCTTGGAGCCGCCATGCTGAATCAGCTTTTCGATCTTTGTCTGATACTGCGACACCAGAAGCCTGGACATAAGGAGTAAGCCTGTAGGTGATCTTACCCCCACTCAACGCAACGCGACCGTAAAGCAAGGGGTTAACTTCAGAGTTCCCACTTAAGACTTCAAGCATGACGCTTTCGATCAGAACGATTGATCTTCCTATCTCGGTATTCCTGCTGCGATCGGGCGCGATCGCCCCTGCATCCGCACCTGTTGACCACAAAACCTCACACTTCGAGCCTGGAACTCCCAACGCCGAGCTTTTTGCTCCAACGTTAGCGAAGCTTTCCAAAGGAATCGGGCTTTTTACTCCGATATTGCCGTTCAGAACTCGGACGATCGCGCTTTTTACTTCAATGTTGCCGTTCAGAACTCGGACGATCGCGCTTTTTACTCCAACGGTGCAGTTCTGACCTCGGAACACAAAGCTTTTTGCTCTACTGATCGACTTTTTTGCTCCACTGTTGCAGCTTGGCACTCGGAGCACCGACCTTTTTGCTCGGACGATTCAGGTTTTTACTCAAACGTTGTGGCGCGATCGACACATCCCGTCGTATCTACTTGATTGATTCCATTAGGCATCGAAGCGTAGAGCCTGTCCGCGCACGGCTGGGTGAATGGTGCCGCGATCGAAGACCACCTGACCACCCACGATCGTCACAGCCAGAAAATCTAACTCTGGAAAATCACCAGAATCAACTATCGTTTTTATCCGGTTTCGCCCCCATGCGTTTCAGTGCGGCTAGATGAGGATACTTGTTCTGATTGATCAGCAGTTGACGTTCTAGAAGGCGATCGCTGTCGTTGAAGCCTAAAATCCTGGCAGTCGCTTCGCCGATGTCAGTCAACGGTTGAATGGCAGTGCCTTGCAGATGAAAATGCGCTGACCAATAGTCACTACGCGGATTGTAAAAACGGGTGAACTTCCTGGTTTGCCAAATAATGGAGCCAACATCGCTCCCTTTGAAGCGGTTGCAAAAGACGCAAGCATGGGCAAGGTTATCAGCATCGGTTGTTCCACCGTGTTTGAGGCTGATAATGTGGTCAACGGCGCAACCAAAAGCGGTGTCGTTTTCATGAATCAGGCAATATTCGCAGAGACGATCGGCACGAGCAGCGACCAGCCTACGAAGTTCTTGGCTCAGGTAAGGACGCTCCACGCACTCAGCCTCTACGATGCGGGTAGATATTGGTGGGCACGCGCTTTAGTCAGTCTTAGGAGATGTTCGAGCAGCAGGTAATGGTCAAGCTCTGCTTTTTCGTCATCGGCAAGATTCCCATTCTTCTCTCGAAAAATCAGGTCAGTTACTCGCTCTTTGACGACCGCTGAAGGTTGAAAGTTAATCAGGCTTTCAGGCGTAGTTCCAGCAGCGATAAAATCGATGATTTCTTCGTAAGCTTTGGTCATAAAAGGTGAGGGAGGTGTAAGGTATGTCGCTCATTTTTTGTCTACTAGCTCAATAGTAAAGGACTGAAAACCCTGCTGGATGAATTCTTAGTCGCTCTGCGCCGCTGCGGTATAAAAATCAAGCATCAAAGCTTAAAGCTTTTCCACGCACATTTGAGTTGATAGTGCCATGATCGAATACCACCTGACCACCGACGATCGTCACCACAGGAAAGCCTGTCAGATTCCAGCCTTCAAAGGGACTCCACTTGCACTTGGTCTGTAGCTCCTCGCGCAACACTGGACGATACATCTCCAGATCCACCAGCACCAGATCGCCAATTAAAAAACTGTAGTTCACCAAACACTTCTGCGCGGCGAGCAGTTTGCTGTCTAGCGTTGCCTGCGTAGTCGTCCGTGGTCGGATGTTGGGCATTTCCAAGAGGTCACGCCGCCTTTTGCACAGGCACAGGTGGCGGTGAACAGATCTTTTTTGTGTTCTAGTCCCGGATCGCGAAAATGCACCTGGGGTCACTCACTCCCGGCAACAAAGTCAAGCCGTGTGCGTCGATCTCGGTAGTGTCATCATCTGAAGACACTGGCGGAAGCATGCATTGTTGCGACCTGAGCAATCGTGCCGCCACTGACTTGCATATCCCCGGTGATGAAGTCGCCGTCAGGCAGCAGGATTTGAGCGTGACGGATCGTGAGCGTAGAATTGGCTACCATACGGATACGAATGACTTTTTACAGTAGGTCGTTTAGGACGAGAGAATCACCTTAATCATGAGCTAAATTCTGAAATAAACTGACGAGATGGTTTACAGTTGCATTTATGCTGTGACGAAACGAGTTGTGACGGGTAACCCAACCGCTTTGCTGACACAGCCAGTCAATCACCTTTTTTGCTCAAGCCTGCGATTATTCTACATTTGACTCTCTATGACACGCGTACAAAGCAAAGTATCGGACGAGAAGCCACCGCAGAAAACGACTGAGAATCCCTGGGTAGAGGGACTCAAAACCATCGGTCTGAGTGCGGTTTTAGCGTTTGGCATTCGGACATTTGTGGCGGAAGCACGTTACATTCCTTCTGGTTCCATGCTGCCAACGCTTCAGATTAACGATCGCCTCATTGTCGATAAGCTGGGCTATCACTTCAAAGAGCCACAGCGAGGCGATGTCGTCGTTTTCTCGCCAACCGACACGCTGGAGAAGCAAAATTTCCATGATGCGTTCATTAAGCGCATCATCGGGTTGCCCGGTGATAAGGTCGAGGTTAAGGACGGGCGCGTTTTTATTAACGATCAGCCCCTAAAGGAAAATTACATTGCTGAGAATCCCCAGTACCAATTTGGTCCTGTAACCGTAACACAAGGCTCTTACCTAGTGCTGGGCGACAACCGCAACAATAGCTACGACAGCCATTACTGGGGCTTTGTCCCGCGTGATCACATTATTGGTCGGGCGATCGTCCGCTTTTGGCCCATGAACCGCCTGGGTGAAATTACGCCAGAACCGAACTATAAGTAGAGTTAAGAATTAGAGTTAAGAGTTTTGAGTTTTGAGTGATGAGTTACAGCCAATGCCAGATCAATAAGCCACATCCTGGTCAAGGTGGGTATGGGTTTTGTGGTGTGGTGAATGCAAAGGAAAACCTTAGAAACCCACTTTTTTTCAAACTTGAGTCATATCCCATTCAAAACTCTCAACTCAAAACTCAAAACTTTCCTGCTTGCCACGTTCTAATCACTTGTCCCGTCACCTCCTTATGGAGCCAGGGTGTATTCGCAGAGAGGGATTTGAGCGATCGCGGTTCCACTGTCCAGGCTTGCTGTGGATCGAAGAGCGTGAGTTCGGCAGGCTGACCGGGAGCGATCGTGGCGGCTTTTTGTTGCAAACACAGTGCTGGACGTGTGCTGAGACTGCGCCACAACTCCAGGGCTGACCAGTTGCCCGTTTTGACCAATGCCTGCCAGAGGAGAGGCAGTGCCAACTCTAGCCCGATCGCGCCGGGAGGGGCTTCGGCAAAGGCAACCGTTTTTTCTTCGTAGGTATAGGGGGTGTGGTCGATCGCGATCGCGTCGATGATGCCATCCTTTACCGCTTGCACCAGCGACTCCTGATCGTCAGGATTGCCAAGCGGCGGCGCAAGGTTGAGGTTGGGATTATAGCTGCCGATCGCGTCACTGTTGAGCAGCAGATGCATCCAGGTTGTGCTGGCAGTAATCGGTACACCACGCATCTTGGCTGCTTGAATCAGTTTTACCCCACGGGCAGTAGAAATTCGCATGAGATGAACAGGTGTGTCTATCACCTCGATACATTCCAGCAGTGCGGCTAAAGCTGCCGTTTCTGCGATCGCCGGAATTCCCGGCAAGCCAAGCTGTAGCGATGCCTGCCCTTCTCGCATCACCCCATTGCCGCTCAGGGTTGAATCAGATGCCCATAGCGCGATCGGCTTCTTCAGTGGTTTGAGATATTCCAGCAGGCGACGGACGAGCAGTAAGCTAGTGAGCGATCGACCATCCGCAAAACCCACAATGCCCGTCGCTGCCAGTTCACCCAACTCCGTCATCTGCTGACCACGAGCGTCCTGGGTCAATGCGCCCCAACAGTAAAGGTGGGGGAGTGGGGAGTGGGGAGTGGGGAGTGGGGAGTGTAAAGGTTTTCCCCCTGCTTCCTCTCTCCTCTCTCCTGTCTCCTGTCTCCTCACGTCCCGCCAACGGGTCTGCATCCACGCAACAGCGCCCGGATTGTCGATCGCAGGTTTCGTATCCGGCAGAATAGCAACACGGGTAAAGCCTCCGGCACTAGCCGCGTTGAGAAGCGATTGCAGAGTTTCGCGTTCTTCAAAGCCTGGTTCGCCGGAGTGACTGTAGAGATCAATCAAGCCTGTGCCAAGGATCAAGCCCTGGCAGTTCTGTACGATGGTGCCGCTGGGATAGTCCGCAATAGCATCTTCGATCGCGCTGACCACTCCATCGACAATCAGCACATCCGCCACACGATCGGTGTCTGAGACGGGATCGATTACGCGTACTTGTTGAAGCAGTTCGCTGGACATGAATGAGGAATTTTGAGTTTTGAGTTTTGACTCGGCAATGTCTGTGCCGACGGGTTTGGTGTCGTGCTTCGACTTCGCTCAGCACTCGGTCAGTCGTGGGTTGAGCGGCACTCGCTCAGTCGTGGGTTGAGCGGCACTCGCTCAGTCGTGGGTTGAGCGGCACTCGCTCAGTCGTGGGTTGAGCGGCACTCGCTCAGTCGTGGGTTGAGCG
>Ga0209490_10000048_pt1 | contig 134351 bp, 102 predicted proteins | sample MAT06_FD_187209 | JGI IMG/M metagenome (GOLD analysis project Ga0209490, IMG submission 187209) | Freshwater microbial communities from Lake Fryxell liftoff mats and glacier meltwater in Antarctica - MAT-06 (SPAdes) (version 2) | ecosystem: Environmental > Aquatic > Freshwater > Ice > Liftoff...
GGGGTGGGGGTGGGGGCGTCCATGCGGGAGTGATGGTATGTGGGCATGATGAACACGGGATATGTGTGCGCTCTACGATCGGGGCATGACTATGCGGCAAGGTGATGGAACCACGGATACGAAAGCGGCGCGGTGGCCCTTGCGGCTCGCGATTGTTGCGGCGGTCATCGGGCTGGCGACGTGGGGGTATTTCGGTTGGGTGAGGCCGAACCTTGTGCCGCGAAACTTCGGCATTGTGGAAGCTGGAACGCTGTATCGATCGGCGGCGCTGACACCGGGGGCGACGCGGCGGGTGCATGAGCGGTATGGCATCAAGACGATTGTTGATCTGGGCGGCTTTGACAAAGATCCGACGGGGGATCGGGTGGCGAGTCGGACGGCGGCAGCGCTGGGGATTGAGCGGTACGTCTTTCCGCTTGAGGGCGATGGCACGGGCAACCCGAACGCGTATGTGGCGGCGTTGCGGGTGATCAATGACCCGAGCAAGCGGCCGGTGCTGGTGCATTGTTCGGCGGGTGCGCAGCGGACGAGCGGGTGCGTGATGCTTTATCGCGATCTGGTGCAGGGTCGCCCGTTGGAAGAGACGTACTCTGAAGCCAAGGAGTACCGGCACGACCCAGCGAGAAACCCACGGCTGATGCCTTTCCTGACCGAGCATGAGCGGGCGATACGCCAGGCGTATGAGCATGGTGGGCGGGTTGAGGGATTTCCGGAGGTGAAGCTGGAGTTGACCAAGCCGTGATGAGCGGCGTTGGGCGACCGCGTGTGGTGAAGGAATGCTTGGTCGGGTTGGCTCCTATTGTTGGTGCTTGTGTCTTGGGCGGGGGAGTGGGGTTGCAAAGGTTCCTTGAGCATGAGCGGTGCGCTACGCCCGGTGATTTTCGATATTGGCCTGCATCATGGCGAAGATACCGACTTCTATTTGAAGAAGGGCTTTGACGTGGTGGCGGTCGAGGCCGACCCGCGCCACGTGACCAAGGCGAAAGAGCGATTTGCTGGTGCAATCGCCGAAGGGCGGATGGAGATCGTGAGCGCGGCCATTGCGGATGAGCCGGGCGAGATCGAGTTTTACGTCAACCTGGACAAGGACGATTGGGGATCGACCGACCCGACGTATGGAACACGCGCGGCTACGCGGCATGAGAAGATCCGCGTGCCGGCGATCAGGTTTGATGAGTTGTTCACGCGGGTATCGCGGCAGGGGCTGGCGGGCGAGGGGCCGCGGCGGGTGCATTACGTGAAGTGCGATATCGAGGGTGGTGACATTCATGTGCTGACGGGGCTGCTGCGTTGCCCGCTGGAATCGCGACCGATGCACCTGTCGGTCGAGGCGCACAAGGTCGAGTACGCGGCGTACCTGGCGGTGATGGGCTTTACGCGATTCAAGCTTGTGAACCAGAATCTGAACTGGACGCAGAAAGTTCCGAACCCGACCCGAGAGGGCGAGGGGAGCGGGCGCGAGCACTTTGAATATCAGTTTAAGGGACACTCAAGCGGGCCATTTGGTGAAGAGGCACCGGGCTTGTGGGTGAGCTTTGAAGAGGTGGCGTATCTATATATGTCGCTGAAGCGGGCCGCGGCGAGCTATCCGACGATCTCGATCGCGTGGTATGACTTTCACGCGGCGATGGAGGTAGTTGGGGGGGTGTAGGGGATCAGTCGCCGCGGAGGAGTTCGGGGATATCGCGATGGTGGTCGGTGCCGTGGCGCATTCGGGTGATCAGGTTGGCGGGTGGAAGTCGCTTGATGGTGGTGATGACGCGGTAGCTTCGGCTGGCGCGGATGCGTGCGAGGCGATCGGCCGGATCGGCGGCGGATTCCGGGCGCGCCCACTCGCGGCCGTAGCGTGCGCGTGCGTAGAGGGTGTAGAGGGGAAAGTTTTTGCAACCCTGCACGAGTCGCCAGGTGGTGGAACGCTCGATGTAGCCGAGCGCGTGCTCGGCGGCTCTGAGGGCGCGTTCGTGTTCGTGCTGGCGTTCGGCTTCAAGGGCCATGGCGCGCTGGTGTCCGGGCCAGAGTTGGTCGCAGAGGTCGCGCTGGCGGACCCAGTCGATGCCGGTGATGGCGACCTCGCGTGCGAAGGCGGGGGTGAGGGTCTGGCGAGGTGCGGCGTGCTTGAGGCGGGCGGCCCGACCGAAGATGCGCTCGATGCGCTCGGCCATCTTGCTGAGTTGATGGTGTTGGATGACGTGCAATCGCGCGGCCGCGCCGATGGTGGCGCGCTGATCGGGGTCGGCGATCAGTTGGGCGAGCAGGCGTGCGTAGGTTTCGGCCTCCTCGGCCTTGTCGTCGTTGAGCGGAAGGAGAAAGCCGGTTCCGGGAACGACCAGCTCACGCTGGCCGCCGACGATCGCGCCGACAACGGAGAGGCTCATGGACATGGCCTCGTAGATCGAGAGGGCCACGCCTTCCTGCATGGAGGGGAGGAAGAAGATGTCGCTGGCCGCGTAGAGCGCGGGCATTCGGGTGATGGGGACCGCGCCGAGCAAGCGGACATGGTCTGAGAGGGAGTTGTCAGCCATGTAGCGTTCGAGGGCGGGACGGTCTTCACCATCGCCAGCAACCAGCGCGAGCCAGCGGCTGCCGGCGGCGCGGTCGATCAGTCGGCGCATGGTGTCGGCGAAGACCATGGGTTGCTTCTGGGCCGTGAGTCGGACGGGGTAGAGCAGGACGGTGACCTCGGGATCGATGCCGAGTTCGAGGCGCGTGGCGTCGCGGAGTTCGGGGTCGGGCTTCCAGAGGGTTGAATCGACATTGGTCGGACAGACTTCGATGCGATCGGGCGATGCGCCGCGCGCGACCATCCAACGCTTGAGGTGCTGCGAGGCGACGATGTTGAGTTCGAGTTGGTCTTGTGCGCCTGCGGCGGCGCGTGGGTGGCCGCCGTTCTTCCAGTAGACCTCTTCCATGTGGTTGTAATCCACATAGGTGGGGCCGGGGCAGTGGGCTCGCAGGTAAGGGAGCGTGAGGTAGCCAAGCTCACTGTTGGTGAGCATGACGACCTCGGGCTTGCGCGAATCGATCAGGTAGCGGAGCAGGCGCGGGTAGTGGGGGAGCTGCGCCAGGTGGTCGAGCATGAAGACATCGGGCGTGTAGCGTGTGAACTCGGGAACCCATGGGTGGCCGGCGAGCGTGGTGGCGATGGTGACTTCCCACCCGCGCTCGGTCATGGTGCGGAGAAGGTCGAGGTTGAACTTGTCGGCCCCGCCCATGCGGAACCAGGGAATGATCATCAGCAGGCGGCGTGCTTGTGAGTCGAGCGGGTTGGACCAAGGCATCAGCTCGGGAATATCGGCGTGCGGGGCGTGCCATTGGCGCGAGGGGTACGGAAAGTGCCCTTCAAAAAGACGCGGGTAGAGCCGCTTGAGCCGTTCGCGGAAGCAGCGGTGGTTCTCGGCGGACTTCAAGTTGGCCCAGGCGTCGTACTGCATCGGCGCGCGCCGGCGGTACCAGTCGAGATATTCCGGGATGGTTCCGCCCCAGTGGTCGTGGTCGGCGCAGCGCAGCCAGAAGTCCCAGTCTTCAAGCCCGCCGCGGATCGTTTCGTCAAAACCTCCGACACGCGCGTGGATGCTGGTGCGCAGCATCTTGGTCGCGGTGGCGAGGTTCTGATCGAGCATCGCGGCGTGGTTGTGAAACCCGCGATCCCAGACATATTCCTGCCCTCCGAAACCGACGTTGAATCCGCCGACAAAGGCGAACTCGGGGTTGGCCTCGAGAAACCAGGCGCACTTTTCGAGCGTCGTGGGCTCGATGAGGTCGTCGGAGTCCAACATGAAGACGTAGGGTGCGCGGGCGGCGCGAAAGCCGGTGTTGCGTGCCGCGGAGAGCCCGTGGTTGGCGCGGTGATCGATGATGCGTATGCGTGGGTCGCCCGATCGGTTGCGTGCGCCGCCGGGGCGATACTCATCAAGCACCGCGAGCGCGCCGGGGTCGGTCGAGCGATCGTTGATGATGATCCACTCGAACCGCTGCAACGATTGCCCGAGCACGCACGCGGCCGTTTCGTGGAAGATCTCGCCCGTGTTGAAGTAGGGCGTGATGACCGTCACGACAGGGGGCGTCGGGGGTGCGCCATCGTCGGTGGTGTCGGGTTCGGCCGCGCGATAGAGGAATCGCGGGCGATCCGCGGCGATGGGTGTGCTCGAAAAGTTTGGCTGGCGAGGGTCGATCATGCGTGTGAAGCAGGGAGGAGGGGGGTGCTCGGATGAAGGAGACGGCTCACCAGTTGAGATCGTGCTCGTACCCAAGCTCAATGAGCAGCGAACCGGCGGTCGCCTTGAACAGGTGCTTGTCATCTTCGGCGAAGTGGTTGCGCCAATCGCCAACGATACCCTTGCGCCACTCCGCCAGCGGATCGGCCTGCCCGCGTTTGCGGCCTTCTGAGAAGTTCTCGAACTTGCAATCTTCGACGATCTGGTGCAGACGCTCGTCGGTCATGGATGCGCTGACACCGAGCCAGTCGTAGATGCGACGGAGCTGCGCGGGCGTGTCGTGAACGAGCGATTCATATCGCACATCCAGAAAGGCCGGGCCATAGAGCTCGGCGGCCCGTTGACCGCCGGAGACGACGGCGATCCACTCCTGAACGAGGAATCGCAGCAGCGCGGCGGTAAAGAGCGGCATCGGCAGGCCGCGGCCGTTGATGTGGAACTCGAAGGACCTGCGCGCATCGTCGCGGACCTCGGCGGGCAGGTCGGCCCACTTCTGCTCGCGGAAGATGAGGAAGAGGTTTGAGACCACGACATCGCGCCCATCGCGGAGCATGGAGAGGAAGCGTGTGGGCGCGTGCGGGCTGGCGGGTGTGGGGGGGAAGAGGTCGAAGAGCGTGTCGGCAGCGAGGTTGTAGAAGTTGGTGGTTTTGTCGCCGCACCAGCGGAGGGTGTTCCAGTCTTTCCATCCTTCGCGGATGGTGGCCTGCCGAAAGACCTCGCGCAGCATGGCCTGCTGCATCAGTCGCGCGGCCTCGCCGGGTGTGATGTCACGCATCCATGTGCCGCGGGCCTCTTTGCGCGCCGCCCAGTGGTTGAACTGCGGACGGTTGAACCAGGTCTCGAACGAGGAACCCTGATCGTTGAACAACCACCCCTCATTGCGGATGTGCAGCTCAGGGTGCGAGTTGAGCATCGAGGCCAGCCACGTTGTGCCCGAGCGGCGGTGGCCGCCGAAGAAGAGGAAACCGGGGCTGCCCGCGGCAGGGTGAGGAAGCGGGTGCGGCCGTTCGGAGGTTGAGGAAATGTGGACAGAGATTGGGCGTTCCGGGAGTAAAGTGGCGCGGGCGGAAGAGGGCGAAGAGGAAAGATGGGCGGAAGCGTTGGGCATGAGCGGTTTGAACAGGTGGCCGATGGCGTGGATCTGAGGAGAGCGGGGTGAGCGGGGTGTGAGCGGCGGGTGAACTTGATGCAGTCTTGACAAGTCTAGTGCCGGAGAGGTGGGGTGGTTTGTTGGGGTAGGCTGGGGTTGTGAGATTGGAAGGGCATAGGCCGTTTCGCAGTTTGGCCGCAGCGTAGACGACAGGGGGCAGGGTGGGGAGGATGGGGGGACGTGCTGGTGGGCTGCTGAGCGCTTCGGCATCTTGCCCGCGAACAGGAAGACCACCCGCCGCGCTGGTTGTGCGCTCCGAGTGCCTTGGGCGGGGGTGGTGCTGGCCGCACGGGCGGAAAGAGTGGAGGCGACTCCGCGATGAGAACTTCTCGGGACTTTCCCCGATACCATGTCCCGACCAAGGAGCGCCTTCATGCCCGACGATCCGTCGACAGCCTCGCAAGGGTCCACGCAGAACCGGCCGCATACCCCCGGCGACGCCACGACGACGGTTTCGTCGCCCATGCAGCGCGCGGGCGAAATGATCGGTCCGTACAAGCTGCTCGAACCCATCGGCGAGGGGGGCTTCGGCACCGTCTGGCTGGCCGAGCGGCGCGAGCCGATCGTCCAGCGGGTCGCGCTCAAAATCATCAAGCCGGGCATGGACACCAGGGCCGTCATTGCCCGCTTCGAGCAGGAGCGTCAGGCCCTCGCGGTCATGGATCATCCGTTCATCGCCAAGGTCTTCGACGCCGGGGCCACGCCTGCGGGCCGCCCGTACTTCGTGATGGAGCACGTCGCGGGCGAGCCGATCACCACCTACGCCGACCGGCACAACCTGGGCGTGCGGCATCGGCTGGAGCTCTTCGCGGGCGTGTGCGAGGCGATCCAGCACGCCCACCTCAAGGGCATCATCCACCGCGACATCAAGCCCTCGAACATCCTGGTCACGGTCCGCGACGGCACACCGCAGCCCAAGGTCATCGACTTCGGCGTCGCCAAGGCCATCACGCACACGCTGACCGACAAGACGATCTTCACCGAGCGGGGCCAGCTTCTCGGCACGCCCGAGTACATGAGCCCCGAGCAGGCCGAGATGGGCGCGACCGACATCGACACCCGCACCGATGTCTATTCGCTGGGCGTGGTGCTCTACGAGTTGCTCTCGGGGCTGCTGCCGTTTGACTCGAAATCTCTCCGCGCGGCGGGGTACGAGGCGATCTGCAGGACTCTTCGCGAGGACGACCCACCAAAGCCCAGCACCCGCCTCTCCTCCGCGGACGCGGACAGTGGCGCGCTCATCGGCAAGTCTCGCGGAATGGACCGCGGCGACCTGGCGATCGAACTGCGGCGGGAACTCGACTGGATCCCGCTCAAGGCCCTCCGCAAGGACCGCACCGAGCGCTACCAGTCGCCGTCGGACCTCGCGCGGGATGTGGGATGCCGCCACGGGCGAGAGCCTGGCCGAGCTCAAGGGCCACACGGGCTTTGTCCGATCCGCCGCGTTCAGCCCGGATGGCACGCGGATCGTCACCGGCTCTTGGGACCAACCCGCGCGGGTGTGGGACAGCGTGCCGTGGCGCGAGCGGTTCAAGGAGTTGCAGGCACGCGGGCTTCGGAAGTAGCCGAGCCACGCTTCTGGTCCGTGACCGTCACGCTCCTCGACCACCGTCGCCCCTCATGTTGCAACGGTTGCCGTCGCAATCTCCGACCACGGCCCCTTCTCGCCGCAGGTGCAGACCCACCCGTTTTGAAGACGGCCCTCTTGCCGCGCACCTCGTACTCGCGGACGTGTTGAACGCCAACTATGCGGCGTGCATGAAGAGCAACATCATGCTGAAGTGATCTTGCCCCGCCCCGCCGGTGCGGCCCCGATGGATCATCATGTCTTCCAAGGGTTCTGCATCGGGCGTCAAGGCCCGCCCGTCGCTCCACCAGTGGCGACACCCCTGCGCTACGCTGGGGCGAGAGCCGGTGCCTTGCTCTGTGTGCTCTGTGCGTTCCGCGCCGCCGAGTGAACTCTTCTGGTTTGCGTCGCCACCATTGCCGCGCACGTCGTCGACCGCACGCCCATCGCTCTGCGCACCCTTACCCGATCACTCGCCGCCGCTGATTCACGTAATCCCACACGACGTAGCGATCGAGGTCGCGTCCGCCTGTGAAGAAGACGCGGCCTTTGGTGGTTTCGGCGAGGCGTTGGGCGAACTGGATGTCTTCGCTGGACTGGCTCCAGCTTGGGAGGAGGAAGATGTTGATCGTGATGCCGGCGCGTTGGCAGAGCAGGGCTTCGCGCATGGTGGCGCGTTCGGTGAGCGGGTCGGGCGGGTAGAGGAAGAAGAGTTCCTGTCCCTCGAAGTGCGCGGTGGGAAGGCCATCGGTGATGAGGATGACCTGGCGGTTGGGCGTGTCTTGCGTGTTGAGGACCTGGCGCGCGAGCTGGAGCGCGTGCTGGATGTTCGTGAAGTGCTGCGGCAGTTGCGACTCGCCGATGCGCGGGTCGCTCATGTCGGCCTTGAGCCGCACGCGTGAGGCGTGGATGCTGACCGGCTTGGGCAGGAGCGCGGGCACTTCGCCGATCGGGCGCAGCTTGGCGATGCTGTACATCTCGATGAAGCTGAGATGGTCGCCGGGGTACTCGCTGCGGATCAGCCCGTCGAGCGCGAGGGCCATGCGCTTGCACTGGATGTACTGCCCGTTGTGGCGCATCGAGCCCGACATATCCATCAGCACCGCCGTCGCGCACCTCGGGTTGTTGCGGGTGAGGTGGATGGTGATGTCGGAGGCGTTGACCGAGAACGGGCGGCCATCGGCCCCGCCGCGCACCGCGCCGTTGATGATGGTCTGAACGATGTCGATATTGGCCGCGGAATCGCCGAACTCGTAGGGCTTGGTCCGTTCGAGCTCGACGACACCCTCACCGGTCACGCCGACGGCGTGTCGCCCGCTGCGAGCGGCGGCCAGATCGCTGAAAATCTCGCCCAGCAGGTGACGCTGAAAGAGGCGCAGGGCTTTGGGTGTGAGGCGGTAGCCCGCGCCAGATTTTTCGAGGCCCTGCTCTGCGGCCTGCTGTTGCAGGTATTCCTGAATCTGCTCTTGAAGGCGGTTGAGGGATTCGATCTGGCCGGGCTCGGCGTACTCGCTGAGCGCCTCCATATCGATGATGGCGAGCTGGGCATCCTTCTCGGCGTTCTTGAGCTGTTCGAGCAGCTTGTCGATCTGCTCAAGCTCGGCCTTGATCTCCAAGGCTTCGGGAATGCTCATCGCCTCGCGCCCGGTGAAGGGGTAGGTATCGGCGAGCTCTTCGATCTGGTAGGCGTTGCCCAGCGCATCGATCAGGAGCGTGAGCTGGCGGGCGAAGGGCGAGCGGTCATCGCGGTTTTTGTAGTAGAGCCGCTCGAGATCCTGAATCTGTTCATCGCGGATGGCCTTCTCAAAGGCGTCGCGCAGGGGTTTGGGAGGTGTGGCCTGCTGCGAGAGTTCGGTGAAGGCGCTCGCGGCATCCTGACGCACCGTGTCGGTCTCGTACTTTTCGAGGATGCGGCGTTTGCGCTCTTCAAGCATGGCCCGCAACGCCTGAAGGCTCGGGCCGAGTTGGGGAAACATGGAAGGATCGAGGCGAATGGCGTTGGCGAGTTCCTCGTCGGTCAGCTCGTGCCCCTCACCGAACATGAGCATTTGCTCGAAGGCGGCCGCGGCCATGCCGGAGTTGGGGTTGGGATCGGTGGGTGAAGGGAAGGTTTGGGGGTCGTACTTCTGATAGGCGTGAACGATGCCACCGCCGCCGCCACGGGCGTGTGGCGCTTCGGTAGCGGGGTCGGGCTCAGCATCAGGTGGTGGGATACTCATGTTCGGTTCAACGACTTACTTGATGTCGTACGAGAGGCGACCGTGCCGCTCGGCCCGGCTCACCACGTCGGTCGCCCACAGGCCAGCCAGCACAAACTCGATGCAGCTCGCGCGCACCGCGGGCGATTCGGAAGCGTTGACCTCGAAGGCTTTTTCCCAGATGGCCGGAACGCGCTGCATCAGCTTGGCGTAGTGCGTGCTGGGGAGCATGTCGCCGACCTCGATCTTGACACCCTTGGCAAAGACCTCGCCGATCTCGGCCAGGCCGTGCTTGCTGACGTACTCGCCGAAGACCTGCTTGATCGCCTCGGCGAAGATGGCGTCGAGCGTCTGCCGTTCGTTCATCTGATGACTGCCGAGCAGGTCAAGCTCGAGCTTGCCCGAGGCCGAGGCGTGGAAGTGGGCAAGGTCGCTGATTCGCGGCACGGCCGGCGATTCGTTGAGCACAATGGCCCGGCGGCGTGCGTTGGCAACCATGGTTTTGTAGTTGGCGATCGAGAAGCGGGCCGAGACGCCGGAGGCCTGGTCCACGTACTTGCTTTTGCGCGCGGCGATCGAGAGTTGCTCGACGACTTCCTTCATGAATCGCGGCACGAGGACGGGGAACTCGCCCCCATGGTCGATCCCGCCGGCCAGAACCCCCGCCTCGGTGATCTCGATCCCCATGTCGCGCTGGCGTGGGTAGTGGGTGGTGATGGTGGTGCCGATGCGGTCTTTGAGCTGGGGAATGACCTTGCCGGATCGGTTGTACGTGCTGGGGTTGGCGCTGAAGAGGATGAGCACATCGATATCGAACTTCACGGGCAGGCCGCGAATCTGCACATCGCGCTCTTCGAGAATGTTGAAGAGCCCGACCTGCACGAGGTCATCGAGATCCGGGAGTTCGTTCATGGCGAAGATACCGCGGTGCATGCGTGGGATCAGCCCGAAGTGCAGAGCCTCCTCGGTTCCCATGCCCGCGCCCGCGAGCAGGCGGGCGGGGTCGATCTCTCCGATGATGTCGGCGAACTTGGTTCCCGGGGCGAGCCGCTCGACGTAGCGTTCTGATCGAGGCCACCAGGCGATGCGGGCCGCATCACCGGCGGCGGCAAGATACTCGCGGCCCCAATGCGTGATGGGGTGGTAAGGGTCTTCGTGAACAGGGCAGTGACCCATCGCAGCGGGGATATCGAGATAGGGCGTGTGTTCATCGAGAAAGCGCGAGAGCATGCGCATCAGCTTGCTCTTGGCCTGCCCCTTCTCACCAAGGAAGAGCATATCGTGCCCGGCGATGATCCCGTTGATGACTTCGGGAATGACCGTCTCGTCATAGCCCATGATGCCGGGAAACAACACTTCATTGCCGGTGCGCATCGCAGCGATCAGGTTTTCGCGAAGTTCGGCCTTGACGGAGCGCGATTGCCAACCGGAAGCCCGCAGGTCGCCAAGGTTCATGGCTCGGGTGAGCGGTCGTGTGGAGGATGGTTGTGTGGTGGTTGTGGGCATGGCTGGTTGAGTGGCGAGTGGCGTGAAAGACCCCCGTTTCTCTCATCATTGGGGGTCACTGGGGTTTGATCGAAAAAGACAAGATTGAACTCAGAGAGATCAGAGTCAATGAGAGGCTCAGGCGTGGGTTGGTCCTCGCACTTGCCCGTCTCCCCTCCCATGGCCATCCATCTTTCCGCTCACGCTGAGTTCGATCCCTGCTATTGGAGTTCGCAGGTGGGCGGGTGCGAGATTCGCATGAAGAGTCAGTTGGCCGCAACTCGTCGCGGCCATGGGGCACAGTTCCCAGATATGAGGGATAACCATTCGCCCGTCCCCAGGGTTCAAAGGCAGGATCGAACTCGAGCGTGAGGGAAAGCACAGCGGATTATGGAAGAATAGAGGATGAGACTCTGAACTCTCCCAACCACGTACCGCTCACGACCCCGGATGCGGCGTGCTCAGAAGGTCCGCCAGCAACCGCACACCCCAACCCGTTGGGCCTTTGACGAAGGGGCCGGAATCACTCTCGACGGCGTGGACTCCCGCGATATCGATATGCGCCCAAGGCACCTTGGGTTCGACAAAGTAGCTGAGAAAGGCCGCCCCTTGGATGGGGTGGGCTTTCCGGTTGGGGTTGCTGTTCAGGATGTCGGCGATGGGCGACTTCATCATGTCGCGGTACTCGGGGTCCATCGGGAGTCGCCACCAACGCTCACCGCTGGTCGCCATGGCCCGTTCGAGCCGCTCGCGCAGGCGGTCGTTCTCGCAGAACATTCCGGCGAAGGTGGAGCCCAGTGCGGTCACGACACCCCCGGTGAGTGTGGCGAGGTCGATGATGTATTCGGGGTTCTCCAGCTCGCAGGCCCAGATGAGCGCATCGGCGAGGACCAGGCGGCCCTCGGCATCGGTGTTGGTGATCTCGACGGTCACCCCGTTGCGGAAGGTGAGCACATCGTCGGGTCGATAGGCGACATCGCCGACGGAGTTTTCGGCGACGGCCAGAAGGGCGACGACGGGTCGGTCGGGCTTGATGATCGTACCGATCGCGTGCATGGCGCCCAGCACAGCGCACCCGCCATCCTTGTCACGCTTCATGCCGACCATTCCGTTGTTGATCTTGAGCGAGAGGCCGCCGGTGTCGTAGGTCATCGTCTTGCCGATGAGGACGACGGGCGAACGCTTCTTGGTCCCCTTGGAACTTCCTTTGGGTGTGTATTCGAGCCGGATGAGGCAGGGCTTGTTCGCGCTCCCCTTGCCGACGTTGATCAGGCCCGTCATCTTCTGTTTGTCGAGTTCCTTCCCGTCGATCACGCGGCAGGAGAGGCCCGCCACTTTCGCCATGGCGCGGGCCTGCTCGGCCATGTAGGACGGGATGGCGATGTTGGGGGGCGTCTCGGAGAGATCGCGGCAGAAGTTGACCGAACCCGCGAGCGCGAGGCCGCGGGCAAGCCCGGCGGCGAAGTCGGTGTCGGGAGAACTGATCGTGAGGTTGGTGCGTTTGGTCGGTTCGGAACCGGGGTTCGCGGCCTTGCCCTTGAAGACCCAGCTCTTCCATCCGAGAAGGCCCAGCCCTTCACCGAAACAGCGGCCAGCAAACTCGGGCTTGGCACGCTTGGCGGTTGAAAGGATGCCCACAAGGTCGATGCTGATGCCGGTTTCTTTGGTTGTGGCGAGTCGGCGCCCGATGGCGGCGGCAACGGTGCGCAAGGTGCCGGCCTCGAACGAATCTTTCTTGCCCAGACCGGCGATGATGATGCGGGTGGGAGAAGGGGGAGTGCTCTTGCCCGTGGGGAAGGCCTCGGCCAGGCGACCGGACTCGCCCGAGCACTCGCCCCGCGCCAGCGCGGCGGAGATGATGCCCGCGTAAATCTTGTCGAGGGCCTTGCTGTTTGCATCAAGCTGCTTATCGGCGAAGATGCCGATCACGATGACGCTCGGCTTGGCGCTGGCGGCGGGAACGGCGCGGATGGATTCAAACATGCACTCGACTCCGGTGATTGTGTTGGGTTGTGAGTTTAGACGCACGGGGTGGGCTACGGCGGTGAATCGCCCGTAGGCTTCTCCATGCCCGAAGATCCATCGAAGAGCGATAGCCCACCGGCCACCAACAGCCCCGCGCGGCTTCAGGCGCCGTGGCGGCTTGAGTATCTTGAGGGTGTGGGTGAAGCCGAACGCAAGAGCGGGGGGCCATCGAGCGGGAGCTTTCTCCGCGAGTACTGGTGTTCGCCCGAGCGTGATGGGCCGAACCATTTGATTGTGCGGACCGATGATCCGAACGGGCGCGACCGGGGTGGCGTTGGAGGGGTCGGGGGCGTGGGAGGGGTGGGTGGGATGGTGCTGCTCAATGCCTATCCGTATTCCAACGGACACCTGCTGGTCGCACTCGGTGAACCTCGCCCGACGTTGCTCGACTATTCCCCCGAGCAGCGGGCCGCGCTCTGGCGGTTGACCGACTGCGCGGCGGCGATTCTGGCCCGTACGCTCGACCCGCAGGGGATCAACATCGGTGTAAACCAGGGGCGCGCGGCGGGGGCGGGTGTGCCGAGCCACCTGCATGTCCATTTGGTGCCGCGGTGGGGGGGCGATGTAAACTTTACGACCGTGGTGGCCAACGTGCGGGTGATCCCGAGCTCGTTGGAGGCGATGGCAGCCCGATTTCGCGCGGGGTGGGCGGAGATCCGCAAAGACTGGGTGCTCGACGCGTGATCCATTCGCGTACTCTCAGCGGAGTGTCAGCCGAACCACACATGCACAAGTTCGATGCGGTGATCTTTGGCGGAGGGATCGCCGGGTTGTGGACGCTGGCGCGGCTCAGCGGCGAGGGGTACCGCGTGCTGCTGCTGGAACGGTCGGAGTTGGGGTCGGGGCAGACGATCGCCTCGCAGGGAATCATCCACGGAGGGATCAAGTACACACTCGGGCTGGCCGAGCCGGGTGAAGCCTCGCGTGCCATTGCTGAGATGCCGGAGATCTGGCGGGCCTGCCTGGAGGGAAGGGGCGAGGTCGATCTGCGCGCGGCCAGCGTGCTCAGCCCGCATCAGTCGTTGTGGACCACGCCCGGGCTGCTCTCGCGGATCGCGGGGCTTGGGGCCTCAAAGGTCATTCGAACCGAAGTGAAGCGGCTGGGCAGGGATGAGCGGCCGCCGATCTTTAATGATGCGCCGCGTGGGATCGATGTCTATCAGGTCGATGAGCCGGTGCTGAGCATACCGAGTGTGGTGCGGGCGCTGGCCGGGCCACAGATCGCGGCGGGACGCATTGCGCGGATCGACTTTCCGGGGCGCGTGCGGTTTGAACGGCGACCAGATGAGCATGGCGGCGCGGAGAAGATGATTCGATGCGTGCTTGTCGGCGCGGGCCGTGCGGGTGAGGATGTGGCGATTGAAGCGCGGCGGTGGATCTTCGCGGCGGGCGAAGGGAACGGCGCGTTGCTGGATGCGGCGTGGGCAGATGCGAGCATGCGTGCCGAGGGCCCGTTGATGCAGACCCGCCCGCTGCACATGGTGATGGTGCGCAATCCCAGGCTTATGGGTGGTGAAGAGCCGGTGATCTTTGGGCATTGTCTTGGGGCATCGAACGTGCCGCGATTGACCATCAATACCGATCGGCTTGCTTTGAGCGGAGAATGGGTGTGGTATGTGGGTGGACAGATCGCCGAGACGGGTGTTGGGCGGAGCGCGGGTGAGCAGATTGAGGAAGCGAGGCGTGAGCTGAGCGTGTGCCTGCCGTGGGTGGATCTGGCGGGCGCGAGCTTCGCGACGTTCCGCGTCAACAGGGCGGAGGGAGTGTCTGAGGGGCAAGCGGGGGGAAAGGTGGTTCGACCGGATGGGCCGATGGTCATGGAGAAGAATGGGGTGATTGTGGGTTGGCCGACGAAGCTCGCGTTTGCACCGTTGTTTGCATCGCGCGTGCTTGAACTGATGCGGCGCGCCGAGGAGCGGCCAACAGGTGATGGTGGAACGAAGATCGGCGAGCGATTGGTGGTGCCGCGGTACGCGGTCTATCCGTGGGAAGAGCCGGGACAGCCGGGGTGCGTGCGGGAGGGCGTATGGAGTTGAGTCCGTTCGGAAGGACAGGACTTCGCGTAAGCCCGATCGGGCTTGGCACCACCAAGCTTGGGCGCAATGTGGGCGTGAAGTATCCTGGTGGTGATGGCTTTGCCTTGCCGAGTGATGACGAGGTGGCGGAACTCTTTCGCGTCGCGGCGGAAGTGGGGTTGAACCTGATCGACACCGCTCCGGCGTATGGCACAAGTGAAGCGCGCATCGGCGCGGTGATGTCGCGTCATGGTTGGTTCGGTGGGCGCGATCGGTGGATCATCTGCACCAAAGCGGGCGAGGAGTTTCATGCTGACCAATCGGGCGCAGCAGGGAGAGGGGGGGCGCATTCTCGGTTTGATTTCACGGAAGCCGCGATACGTGCGAGTGTGGATCGGAGCCTGTCGCGGCTCGGCGTCGATCATCTCGACGCGGTGCTGCTGCACTCGGATGGGCGCGATGAATGGATCATCCGCGAGAGCGGGGGACTCAATGCGCTCTTTGCGCTGAGAGAAGCAGGCAAGGTGCGTGCGGCGGGACTTTCGATCAAGACCGCACGCGGTGGACTGATGGCGATCGAACACGGGTGTGATGTGGTGATGGTCACGTACAACGCGGAAGAGCGGGCTGAAGAGCCCGTCATTGCCGCCGCGGCCAGCGCGGGATGCGCGGTGCTGGTGAAGAAGCCGCTCAGAAGCGGACACGCGCTCGATTCAGCGCGTGCAATCGCCTTCGCGCTTGCGCCGGTGGGTGTAACAAGCGTGGTGGTGGGGACGGTTCGGCCGGATCATTTGCGGGCAAATGTGATGGTGGCCGATGACGTCCGATAATCTTTTCTAGAGCACAAGTATTGACTTTGCAGGGACTTACGCAAGGAAAAAGACTCGCCACAATTGCAGGTGATTGAAGTATACCGACCCGTATGTATCGTGCTATACCCCCTGGCAGCCACCCCCATTAGCATCGATGGGAACGGGGCTTGATGGCACCTTGGCAACTGGAGAATCACCATGGCTCGTTTCACCACGATTGATCCGAACACGGCCGAAGGCAAGACGAAGGAAATGCTTGGCGCGGTCAAGGCCAAGCTGGGCATGACACCCAACATGATGAAAACGATGGCCCATGCGCCATCGGTGCTGGAGGGGTATTTGAACTTCAGCGGGTCGCTCGGGCATGGGGAGCTTTCGGGCAAGCTGCGTGAGCAGATTGCCATTGTTGTGGCGGAGACCAATGAATGTTCGTATTGCCTTGCGGCGCACACGGTGATCGGAAAGATGGTCGGGCTGACACCGGTGGAACTCGCCTCGTCAAGACGCGGCGATTCAGCGGAGGCCAAGACGGCCGCGGCGCTCCGGTTTGCGCAGCGCGTGGTGGTGACGAATGGATCGGTGGGCGATGAGGATTTCCGTGCGATTCGCGCGGCGGGCTACAGCGATGGGCAGATCGCCGAGATCATTGCGAATGCCGCGCTGAATGTTTTCACCAACATCTTCAACAAGAGTCTGGATGTCGAGGTGGATTTCCCGAAGGTTGAGCAACCGGTCGGGGCTTTGGCGTAAATTAGTGGCCGCCTTGCGAACCCGCCCGGAGAGGTGCGCGGACCAAGTTGTCCGGGCACTCACCGTGCGGGTTCGTTGTTTGATGATGGCTTGGCACGGTCGGCTAACATGCGATGACGTTACGGATGCCCGTCACACCAACACCTCCCGACGATCCGCGATCGAGACGAACACGGTCTTCATCGGAAGAGGTGCACGAACGGCTGTTGAACGCGGCGGCGAAACTGTTTGAGGCAAAGGGCATTCAGGCGGTTGGGGTTGATGAGATCTGTGCAAGTGCTGATGTGGCGAAGATGTCGCTCTACAAGCATTTCAAGGGGAAGGACCAGCTCATCGCGGCGTATCTTCAGCGAATGGATGAGGCGTTTTTAGGCTCGATAGAGAGGGCGATCGGGAAAGCGCCGGGTGATGCGCGGGCCGGAGTGGGCGCGCTGTTTGAGTTTCTGTACGAGTGGTTTCAGACACCTGAGTTTCGCGGTTGCCCTTTTCTGAATGCGGCGGCGGAGTTTGCGGATGTGTCGCACCCGGCGAGGTCGGTGTGTCTGTCGCACAAGGCGAGGCTTCAGGAAATACTGGCCCGCGTGGTGCGCGAGATGGGGAAGCCGGATGCTGAACCGCTGGCCTCGCAGTTGCTGCTGTTGATGGATGGCGCGGTGCTGCGGGCACAGATGACGGGTTCACCCGAATCGGCGCGACACGCCAAGCTCGCGGCCGAGCGACTTATTGCGTAGTGCTGGTGAGGTTGGCGATGCCCAGTTGCACCGGAACGCTTGTTCGCGGGCGGCTGCGCAGCGAGGGGTTGCCCAGCTGGCCACAGGCGGACATGGCGTCGCGACCCTTGGTCCTGCGCCGTTTGGCGTAGGTTCCGGCTTCAAGCAGCCATGCGAGAAAGCGATCGACGGCGCGTTCGTCGGGCGCGGGCCATGGCGATTGCTCGCGCGGGTTGTAGGGGATGAGATTGACGAGGCCCTGCAAGGGCGGACGGCCGGCGTACTCGCCGCGACCAATGACGAAATCGCCGAGTTCGTGTGCGTGCTCGGGCTGATCGTTGACACCGGGGATCAGGACGTACTCGAAGCAGATTTTGGCCGAGCCGTAGACGGGCCAGGCTTCGAGCGCGGTGCGCAGTTCGCTGAGCGAGTAGCGCTTGTTGATGGGCATGATGAGCGAGCGGACCTGATCGTTTGGTGCGTTGAGGCTGACGGCGAGGTTGAGGCGATGCCATCCGGGTTGACGGACTTTGGCGGCGAGTGTGTAGATGCCATCAACGCGCCCGACGGTCGAGATGGTGACCTTGCACATCGGCAGGTTTGGGCCGCGATGGTCGGTGAGAACCTCGATAGCGCCGATGACGTTGTCGAGATTGTCCATCGGTTCGCCCATGCCCATGAAGACGATGTTGCGGATGGAATCAAAGCCGTTGGATTCGGGCGTGAGCGGGTTGGGGGCGAGGTGCCGCGCGACGAGCCATTGTTGAACGATCTCGTCGGGTGAGAGGTTGCGGAGCAGGCCCATCTGCGCGGTCTGGCAGAAAGTGCAGCCCATCGCGCAGCCGACCTGGCTTGAGACGCAGAGCGTGTGGGTGAGGAGGCGCTTCTTGCCGATCATCGGGATGACGACCGACTCGGTTTCGAGTCGTTCGTGGGGACGATCAGGTCGCGGCGTGAGGGCAAGGGCGAGCTTGACGATGCGGCCTTCGGAGCACTCGGACTCGTGCGTGCGTGTGATGAGCGCCGGCGAGACCGCGAGGTTGGTTTGGTTGAAGTGGCCGAGGCGGTAAAGCCGTTGGTAGCGGTCGAGCGCGCCAGGGTATCCGCCGGAGATTCGCGCCGCTTCGCACGCGGTGGCGTAGGCCGCGGCGGAGACGGAGAGCGGGGAAGGGATGGGCGTGGGGGCGAGCATGACGAGATGAATGGTAGTTGCGTGATGCGCGCGGGCGGACGATCGGGTCGAGGAAGTGGCTGAAAGTTGGAGGAAACTCAGGAAGAGAACGCCCAGACACCGGCGATTGGCGGGGGACTGGAAAGCCCGGTGATGGCGGGGAGCGTTATCGGTACACGATCCTGACAGAGCGCACCGAGAAGGGCGATTTCGACTGATTCTCGGGATGAAACAGGGATGCCGTGAGTCTCGGTCGGGCTGATGGTTGCCTGAGAGGCACGAGCGATGGCTTGCACGAGGGCGTTGTTGTGTACGCCGCCGCCAGCGAGGATGATGTGCTGCGCGCTGAGGGTGCGATTGACGATCGTGAGCGCGATGGCGTGGCACGCGGTAGCGGCCAGCTCGTTGGGCGCGGCGTTCGTGCGGTGGCGGGAGAGCCAGTCGAGGGCTTCATCGCCGGTGCCGAGTGATCGCGAGCCGCGTGTCTGCACGGCAAGTACGTTGACAAGATCGGTCAGGGCGGGTTGATGGAGTTGGCCGGAAAGGGCGGCGCGGCCGTCGGTGTCATAGTCGGCATGCAGCAGAGTTCGTGCGATTGCGTTGAGGATGTGGTTGCAGGCGCAGACATCGAAGCCCTGGACCGCAGCGAGATCGAGCGAGCGGTTGTCGGTGGCGCGGGGCAGGATGGTGATGTTGCAGAAGCCGCCGAGGTTGACAATGGCGCGAGTTTCGTGGGGTGAGGCGAAGAGGAGGTAGTCGGCGATTGGGGTTATGGGTGCGCCCTGCCCGCCGCGGGCGAGATCGGCGGCGCGAAGATCGAAGACGACAGGGAGTCGCACCACCTCAACCAGCGGCGCGGGGTTGAAGAGTTGCCACGAGTTTGGGGGAGCGTGATAAATGGTTTGACCGTGAACGGCGATGAGATCGGGGGTGATGCGAGCATCGTCGATGAGGTGTTTGATGATTGCGGCGTGCGCGAGCGAGAAATCACGTGCGATGGCGGCGATTTCGCCAGCGGTCGTGGGCACCTGCTCGGCGAGCGCACGGAGGCGCGGGGCGAGTGGCCCGAGTGTGTGTGAGCGTGCGGCGATCAGGGAGGCTGTCATCGATAAGCCTTCGCCCTCGATGCGGACGAGCGCGGCATCGAGGCCATCGATGCTGGTTCCGGTCATGCAGCCGATGATGTGGCGGATGCGTGGCATGGGGTCAGGTGAGCGAAGCGATGACGCGACGGAGGTGTGAGCATGATTGTTCCAGACCACCGGGGCGGTTGCGGATGAGCCAGAGACGACGGTGGTCGGCGAGGCACTCTTCAGCGAGCGACTTCAGATGTGCGAAGTCAGCCTCGCGCGGGCGAAGACCATCGGGCGATCGGCGGCAACTGGCGCCGTGGTCGATGCAGAGTCGGGTGCAGCGGATGATCTGCGTGGCTTCGTCGTCGATGAGCTGGTCGCCGAGAAACGGACGGAGGAGCAGGCAATCGTCGAAGCGTTCTTTCACACGCAACCACTCATCGAGCGGTGCGTTGATGGCGCGGGTGCCGGGCGCGGGAGGGACGGGGGGAAAGAGGTCGTTGAAAATGGCCGCGGCGTTGTGGACTTTGGCGAACTGGCGGAGTGAGAGGTCGATATCGCCAAGCTCGTTGAGCCAGGGGACGAGTGTGTTGGCATGGTCGCTGAAGATGTGGAGGGAGGCGGCGCGATCGCGGATGGCCGTGGCGGCGGAGTCGCTGCTGAGTTCGCCGCGCCAGGCGGCTTCGGCGGCGTCGGCGAGTCGTGCCAGGGTGATGGGCCACTGCTGCATGTGGCCGACATCGCCCCAATCGCAGATCAGGAAACCGGTGGCACCGTTGGCAAGCCCATCGCGTGCGGCGGCGGCGATGTTGGCACGCGACTCGGATGTGCGGCCGGTGAAGCTGCGCCAACTTGAGGTGCCGGGGCAGACCCATGACTCCAACCCATGCTCGCGCAGGTGGCGACACTCGTCGGCGAACTTGGCGCCTGGCTCATAACCCCAGGCTAGACCGATGGCATCTTTGGGGAGAAGGCTGAGCATCTCGGGGTGCGACATGGCGATATCGGCCCAGAGCATCGGGCGCTTGTTGTGTGCGCGCACGATGGTGCAGACTTTGTTGACGAACTCGAAGAAGAGGGAGGCGCGGGCTTTCTCGAGCGGCACGGGCTGTCGGCCCGTTGAGTCTGTATTGGAAAAAGACGGGCCAGCGGCCCGTGCTGCTGGTTTGCTGCGTCCCCAGCCGACATCGAAGGTCTCGTCGCAGCCAATGTTGACCAGTGGGCTGGTGAAGTTGGGAAGAAGTTGCGCGAGAAGATCGCGTACGAACGCTTCGGCATCGGGGTTGGTGGGGCAGAGTGAAAATGGGCCGCGGCGGTCCCATTGCATGAACTTCCATACGCCATCACCTTCGATCTCGGCGAGGTGGTTGTACTTGGAGCGTTTGAGGAAGACGGCAAGATGGCCGAAACAGTTCTGATTTGCAGCGAGTTCGATGCCGCGTGCGGTGCAGTAGAGGTCGAGCTCGCGGATCTCTTCGGGCGTGAGCGGCGAAGCATCTGCCCAGACCTCTTCGTGGCCGCGATAGGCGAAGGTATGCTCGGTATAAAGCTGAAGGTGGTTGAACTTGAGCGACGCAAGGAGATCGATGGACTGTTTGAGTTGGGAGAGTGTGGGTACTTTGTCCCGAGAAACATCGAGCATAAGGCCGCGGGTGGGGAAGGCGGGTGCGTCGGAGATCTCCATCAAGGGCATCTTGAGACCGTACTGACGGAGCAGCTGACGGAGTGTGTGGAGCGCGTTGCGACGGCCGCGGAGATCGGTAGCGAGAATCAAGACGCGGTTTCGATTGCGAGGCCCACTTTGAATCGAGAGAAAGTAGTTGTCTCCCATGTACTCGGGATGACTCATGAAGGACAGACCATGACCGGGCTCGAAGAGTTTATCGGTAGAGAGGCCGGCGATCGTCAAGCCTTCAACCAGCGGCGGCAGCTCGCGGTCGTGGTGCGTCCAGTGCATGGCCGCGTCGGTCTGGTTCTCGAAGCGTGGACACCGCACATGGCGGGGTGCAGGGACCAGGAGCGGCTGAGGGATCAGTACATCCACCGTGCATCGTACCGAGCAACAGCCCTGTAGGTCAGCGAACTCCTGAACGTTTTCATCGAGGTGCCCAGATCATGCCTTCGATCCGGCTTGTGTCATCAGCGCTGGGAGCGAGAGCTCCGATCTGTTCGATATGGTCATGCATGACCAGTGCGGAGACCGCGGCATCGAAGGCATCTTCACTTGACTCAGCGGCGGTCTCGAACGTACCCATGCGATCTGAGAAGTTTGCCCGGAGGTATGCGGAGCGAGCGAGCGCATCGGACTTGACCACCGCGCCGGTCAGAAGTCGGGGATAAATCTCGATGACGAGGCTCTGATCTGATGCGCGAGGAAGAGTGAAGGGCCAGACCGCCAGCCCCGCGGCATGAAGCGTGTGCAGGGTGCCCATTCCGCGAAGCGAACCTGTTCCTACTGCGCCTGCGCCGCCGATTTGAAAGACAGATTTGGCTGTGCCGCCAGATTCACACTCGCGCTTCATTTCAATACCAGCGGGCCTGGCTTTGCCGGGCCGGCCCCAGAAGGGTGAGTGGCATGTCTTTAGCCAGTGTTCAGCAAGCCCATGGCTCCCAGACATTGCAGACCAGCAGGCCGGACCGTCTGCCCAGCCCTGCTTGTGCATGAACCAACGTGGAAAGGCAAAGGCAAAATCAAGGCCAACGACGAGAGGTCCGGCCCTTTGCGATTTATTGATGATCCACGAAGCCGTCTGACCTCGATCACGGCCATTTTCAAGCCGGAGCAGATGACCGCGCTGGTCGCACTCAGCGATCCAGATGGACTTGGCTGCATGTTTGGCTCTTCCCGACCAGTCGATGGCAATGACGCGTGGCGGTGCAGACATGATGGTTTCTTACTACCCTTCAACATCACGCGGTTCAAGCTCGTGTTGCACCAGATCAGTGTACGTCTCGCGCCGACGGATGAGCGTGGAACGGATCTCATCGACCAGCACTTCGGCGGGCATCGGGTGGCTGTTGTAGCGGCTGGCCATGCTCATGCCATAGGCACCGGCGGTGAAGACGGCCAGAAGATCGCCGCGAGCCACGGGTGGAAGGGCGCGATCCTGACAGAGGAAGTCGGCGGATTCGCAGATCGGGCCGACCACATCGCATTTTTCCAGACCCGGCAGGTCGAGCAAATCGCTGCGCACACCCTCGGGCGGTTCGTGCTGTGGCGAGATGTTGGCTGGCCAGATGAAGTGAAAGGCCTCGTAGAGCGCGGGCCGGATGAGGGTGTGCATCCCCGCGTCGCAGATGATGAACTTTTTGACCCCGGACGATTTCACGTACTGCACACGCGTGAGCAGCACACCCGCGTTGGCGCTGATGAAGCGGCCTGGTTCGAGGATGATCTTCAGCTTGCCCGAGCCCACGCGGTCTATCAGCAGCGGGACGATCGCCGCGGCGTAATCGGCCGCGTTCAGTGATTGACCGGTGCGATAGTCGGCGGCGAATCCGCCGCCGATGTCGAGCGTATCGATGATGACGCCGTCTTTGGCCAGATCATCGATGAGCGCGAGCACGCGGGTGATGGCCTCGACATAGGGCGCGGTGGTGGCGACGGGCGAGCCGATGTGGATGTGGATGCCGCTCAGGCGGACGTGTGAATGGCCGGAGTAATGACGCAGAAACTCGCGGGCGCGTCGAAGGTCCACGCCAAACTTACTCTCAGCGGTGCCGGTGGTGGTATGTTTGTGGGTAATCGGATCGACATCGGGGTTAACCCGGAGCGCGGCCGTCGTCCGCTTGCCCAGCGCTTCGGCAATGTTGGCAATGGCCTGAAACTCCTGCTCCGACTCGATGTTGAACAGGCCGATGGTGCCGCCCGTTGGCGGGCGAGAGAACGCGGTGGCCAGAGGGTTGGTGGATGCCGCGCCGGGCGTGGAAGGGGAAACTCCCCAGACGTGCTCATCGCCCTCGCCGAGCGCATCGGCGATCTCTTCGGTTGTCTTACCGACACCCGCGTAGACGATTCGGTCGGGCTCGCACTCGGCGAGCCGGGCCCGGTACAACTCGCCGCCCGAGACGACATCCATGCCCGCACCCGCTTCAACCAGCAGGCGCAGAATGCTGATGTTTGAGCACGACTTGACGCTGTAGCAGATGAGTGGTTTGAGCGGGGCAAAGGCCTGCGCCAGGCGATGATGGTGCAAAAGCAACGTGGCCCGCGAGTAGACGTAGGTCGGTGTGCCGACGTGCGAGGCCAGGTCGATGAGGTCAACCCCTTCGCAGTGCAGGCGGCCATCGGTATAGATGAAATGATCCATAGCCCAGAGTATCAATGTTCTCAGCGGAGGGTTGAACGCGGGGCTTGTTGAATGGAACATTCAGGGCTGCTTGGGCAGCGACTCAGGGTTCATGAACTGTTTCATGGTGTTGTTGAGCGAGCGGTCGATTCCGAAATCTTCGAGTTGGTAGATGTAAATCTGCCTGATCCCGCCGCCTGAATAGCCCAGAAACATGTGGTTCAGCAGAGCTTGCCGCTGGTCGTGCGGATAGCGCAGCGGGGTGAGGACGAAGATCAGACTATTGATGGCGGCCAGAGCGCCCATTCCCCAGACCGCACGGGAAGAGCCAAGAAGGGCGATGGTCCCTGCCGCGGCGGCGACAAAGACGAGCGGGAGCGCGGGGAAAATCAGCCCGGCGTTGCCCATGAAGATGATCCATGAGAAGTACAGCGATGGGCCGACCCACGCCGCAGCGAAGAGCACGCGGTGCCATCGACGGTCGGCCCGTCGAAGAGTGAGCAGCACACCGATGACGGCGAGCGGCAGCGCGATGTTCGCCCCCCAGAGCATGAAGGTCAGGTATTTCACCCCGTTGCGGGCAAGTCCTTCGATCGGGCCTTTGGCACCAACACCGAAGTGCTCATGCCACTCGTTCTTTCCGTGTACGGCGGCCAGATAGTTCGCGGGGCCGCCGAGAAGGTGGCTGGTGATGGCGAACCAAACGGTGCAGCACGCGGCACAGATTGCCGCCGCGCCGACGAACCAGGTAAGGCCCTTTCGTGCCCATCCGGAGCGTTGCCAGGCCAGCAGGAGCGCGGCACCGAGCAGCGGCCCACCGAAGATGACCAGGTCGGGGCGCAGAATGGTGGACAGGCCGGTGGCGAGGCTCGCCGCGATCATCATCTTCCGTGATCGTTCGTTGATCAAACGCAGGCCGTAGTATCCGATCGCGGGTAAGGCGGCCATCCACACGATGTAGGATTGCATGATGACGCCGTGGTACCAGACCATGGGGCTAGCCATAGTGGCTATGGCGGTGAAGAGTGCGATGGTTTGGCTTTGGGTGGAATGGTGTTCCGAACTGTGAGTTGTGTTTCGTTTGCTGCTGAGAGCCGGTTCAGAGAACGGGCCTACCAACACCAAGCTGGCAAACATGTAGATGTACGCGGCCGCGATGCACGAGATCAGCGTGCCGGTCAGGCCGTAGGCGAGGATCGGATCGGCCCCCAGCAAGGTGAAGAGCTTGCCAAGCAGAACGTAGCCGATGTTGCCGGGCGGAGGGACGTTGAAGGACTGGTCGAGCTTGAGCGCGTTGATGTACTCGGGTCCATCAAAGCCCATCACGGCGTTGGGCAGGTACGCAAGGCGCGTGGCCAGTGTGAAGAGAACCACGCCAATGAGGTTCAAGCGGCGACCACGAATGCCCGATCCCATATACTCATCCTCACGCATGAAGCTCTCCGTCGTCATCCCAGTCTATAACGAAGAACAGACGATCCTCGCGCTCATCGAGCGTGTGCGAGCGGTGCCTGTGGATAAAGAGATTGTGATTGTTGACGATCGATCACGCGATGGGACGCGACTGAGGCTCCAGACCCTCGAGGGCCAGCCCGACATTACCATCCTTTTGCACGAGCATAACCAGGGCAAGGGCGCGGCCTTGCGCACGGGGTTTGCGGCGTGCAAGGGCGATCTGGTCATTGTTCAGGATGCCGATCTTGAATACAACCCCGATGAGTATCCCCGACTGATCCAGCCCATCCTGGATGGCCGTGCCGATGTGGTCTTCGGGTCGCGGTTCATCGGGGGTGAGTCGCATCGCGTGCTGTACTTCTGGCATTCGGTCGGCAACAAGGCCCTCACGCTCCTCTCCAACGCACTGACCAACCTCAATCTGACCGATATGGAGGTCTGCTACAAGGTTTTCAAACGCGAGATCATTCAGCAGATCAGGATCGAGGAAGACCGCTTTGGCTTTGAGCCTGAGATTACCGCCAAGGTTGCCCGACTGAAATGCCGCGTGTACGAGGTGGGCATCAGCTACAGCGGGCGGACGTACGAGGAAGGCAAGAAGATCGGCTGGCGCGATGGTGTGCGGGCAATCTGGTGCATCCTGAAGTACAACCTTGGCTGACATTGCTTCTCGGTGCGAACTCGCTATCCCGCTAACCCTTCACTTCGTTCGGTGCCGCTCGGCCCCCAACAAGCGCGCTGGCGTTTTCGCAGGCCATGCGGGTCATCTCCTCACGCCAATAGCGTTCGCCGCTCCCGATATGCGGCGACATCACCACGTTGTCGAGTTTGAGCAAACCTGGGTGGACTCTGGGTTCGTGCTCAAAGACATCCAGACCGGCCGCCCAGATCTGCTTCGCGGCGAGCACTTCCACCAGCGCGGCCTCATCAACAACAGGTCCGCGTGAAGTGTTCACGAGTATCGCCGTGGGTTTCATGAGGCGAAGGCGGCGAGCATCGATGAGCTTTCGCGTCTCCGGCGTCAAGGGAGTGTGGATGCTGACCACATCGGCGAGCCCAAGCCCATCATCCAACTCAACGCGACGGCCAGCGATCGGTGCCTGCTCAAAGTCGAGGTGACGCGTACGCGCGGCGTACACCACACGCATTCCAAACGCCAAACCCCGCAGCGCAACCGCCTTACCGATCCGCCCCGCGCCGACAATCAGCAAGGTCTGGCCTGTAAGATGCTGCCCGAGCCAGCCTGTTGGGAAAATGTTCCCCTGAGTCTCAAACTGCTCAGAGCGCACGAAGCGATCACCCTCGCAGAGCCGCCGCGCTGCTGCGAGAATGAGAGCCCATGCCATGTTCGCCGTGCCTTCAGTGACGGCGTCGGGCGTGTTGGTGACGATCACACCCCGCGACTTGCAGAGGTTCAGATCAATGTTGTCGGTCCCCACCGCGAAGTTGCAGATACCCCGGAGTTGACTCCCGGCCGCGTCGAGAAACGCGGCGTCCACACGGTCATGAAACATGCTGATGACGACGGTTGCTCCGTGAACAAACTTCAAGAGCTCATCCCGCGACAACTGCGGCAGAGCCGGGGCCATCACCACCTGGGCGCCTGCGATCTCGGGAGCGCTGGCCCCATCGGCACTTCCACGTACAGGCACAGCTCGGGTGATGGCGATCAGCGGCATGGCTCATGATATCGGTTCAGGATTGCTTCAGCACCCCGAACGCCATCCACGCCTCGCGCTCGCTCAGGTGTTGTTCTAGACCGATCGCTTCTGTTGCCGGCGAGCTTTGCCGTCGTCTCTTGACCGCAGCCTGGATCGAATCGCCAGGATCTGCACGCACGATGGGCACATCGCTCCCGAACCAGAGCAGCCCATCGTCCGCGCCCGGCGAGCAACCCGACTCAATCAGGTCGCGCAGCGGCAGCACCCGGTGAAGCCGATGCGGAAGCTGCCGCGTAAGTACCTCGACATCGGCCAGCAGATGGCAGGGTTGCACACTGCACACGACACCAAGCCGGGCAAACCGGTGCGCATCCGCCTCATCGATGAGCTCGCAATGCTCGATCCTGTGCCGGTTTCCCGGATCACGCAGCGTTGCTGTGCGCTCGATCGAGTCGAGCACCATCCGCACCGATGCATCACCAATCGCGTGAACGGCGAGGTGAAGCCCGAGCGATTCGGTCAGAGCGATCGCCCGATCCAGTTCACCATCGGTCACCATGGCACGACCGCACGGCTGCCCATCAAGCGGCTCGCGATAGGGGTGCAGCATGAGCGCGGTCCGGCTGTTCAACGTTCCATCCGCAAACACCTTGCCCCCCGCCAGGCGTACACGGGTTGACTCCCACGCGGCACGCTCGGCGTACACGTGAGCGAGCGCGCTGATTGGTGGATACAACCGAACTTCGCGAACGTGGAGTTCACCCGATCTCTCCAGATGCGCCAAAGCTGGCCCCAGCCATGTCGGGCTGTGCAGATCGTGAACTTCCTCAAACCCAAGGCCCGAAAGCGCACGCAGACCCGCCAGCACCATCGCTTGTTGTTCGGTAGATGTCGGTGTTGGTGCGCTGTTCCAAGCCCTGCTCGCGGCGTCTTCCAACAACATTCCGGTTGCATGACCCGTGATCGGATCAGCGCAGACCACACCCTTGGGTGCAACAACTTCACCAGCCTTCAGACCTGCGGCCGTCATGGCCGCCGTGTTGGCAAGAGCGGCGTGATGATCAAACGATCGGATGACACATGGTCGGCTCCCCGACTCGCGGCAAGCTTCATCGAGTTCGGTGATGGTGGGCCAGCGTTGCTCGGCCCACCCCTCAACACGAGCGCTGTGCAGCCGGACCCATGCACGGGCGTCGGTGATCTGCTTTGATACCCGCCGCACGATCGCGAGACATTCATCAACACTCTGGCAGGCGGAAAGGTTGGGCAATGTCAGTGATTCACCGAGCGCGGCGATGTGAGCGTGTGCCTCACGCATGTCCATCTTTCTCCAGCATTGCATCGATCAGGCGTGCTGCCTGTTCGGACGTTGCGGCTTCGAGGTCAAACTCAATGCGCACAATGCCGAACCGAGCCCGCACGTCGAAGCCGAACGGATCGACGCCGACACAGATGGCATCGGCAACGTCCACGCGCGAGGCCCACTTGCAGAGCCGCCCGAGCCGCGCACGGTCCTGATTCACCCGCTTGACCAGTTGATATTCGCTTTTGCGGAGCGCGTTGGGGCGCATGATCGTTTCGGGTTCATAGACATCACCGGTGGCGAACGGGCGCTTCGCCCCGTCGATGGCGCATCGCAACCAGACCCGGCTTGTGGGCCTTGTGCCTGCCGCGCTGTGATACGCGTGCCAGCGATCGACCACCTCTTCACCCTCGGGTCTGTCCACAACCTTTGGCGTGACAGTGAGCTGCAAATCTTGTGCCACTTCATCGGGTAAATGAACCAGAAGTTCGTTGGCTGCGGCCATGCCGGGTTCGGCGGGCAAGACCATGCACCCATCCGCCGCGTCGATCACGAAGCGCACCTCAGCGCGTCGCTCGTGGTGTTGAATCGTGGCTTCGTGATAACGTCGCAGCAGGCGCAGGCCATCGATACCGGGTTCCTGATCGTGCGGATGGGCGGCGGATGAACCGGTTGGGGGCTTCATGAAGAGATTGTTTGCACGTTGAAAGCGAATCGCAAGCGGGCAACCGAACATCATCCGGGTGATTCTCGGAGATCGAGACGGATTGAGTCTTGCGACGAATCACCGGGTGGAACTGTGCAAAGCAATGGTCACTAAAAACAGACGGGGCCGACCCAATGGGTCGGCCCCGCGTTTCATTCAGGCGCTCCAGAGGGGGCCAGGGCAACATCGCCCGAAAGGCCCCTACAGGGGGTTTTGCCCGCGAACGGGCAGCGATCTCTCTCTCGAAGGAGTTTCCTCCTTCTCAATCTCCACGAACGACGCTCATTGATCGACGGCCACGAAGGCAGACCGATCATTGATTCGTGGCCGGTCTTACCGGCTCTTCTTCTTGGCGGCCTTCTTCTTCGTAGTCGTCTTCTTCTTGGTCTTCTTCTTTGCCATCTTACGGTTCTCCTCGACTCCCACGGGTCCTCGTACATGAGGCTCGTGTGGAGACGGCTGAGTGACTCGAGCGGCTCGGAGCGCCTGATTGCTTGATCCGCTACATGCACTACTGACTGATGCAGGTTTTCTATCGGTCTGCTACCCACTACATCTTGAGCAACATGTACTCACCATACACTCGATTGGTTCCATTGTGCAAGTCCATGACCAAAACAAATACACACATCATCGTCTTCGGCGCGTCGGGTCGCATGGGTTCACGCCTCTGCACACTCGCCAGCGCTGACCCATCGTGTACCTTGCTCGCCGCTGTTGTACGCGACGATTCGCCGCGCATCGATCAGCCGGTACGCGAGACGAGCGCAACCGCACCGACATTCACAAACGCGGTTTTCTGCGGAAAATTCCGCGATATTCCCCGCACGGTGATTGTTGATTTTTCGAGTGATGCGGGTGTGCTGCGCGCTCGCGCGCTCGCGCTCGACATCAACGCGTCGTTGCTCGTCGGCACCACCGCGCTCTCACCATCAACAGTCGCCGCGCTACACGCGGCATCCGAAAAAATTTCTTTGTTGATAACTCCAAATACGTCCATCGGTGTCGCCGCGCTCTCGGCAGCGGTTGCCGCCATCGCGCGAACACTCGGTCCTGATTTTGATTGCTCGATCGTCGAAGCACACCACGCGATGAAGAAAGATGCACCTTCGGGCACCGCGATCAGGCTCGCCCGCGCAGCGCGCGAAGCCGGAGCATCACTTCCCGATAACCAGGTGGTGGCCTTGCGCGGCGGCGATGTTGTGGGTGAACACACGGTGCGCTTCGCCGGAGCGGGTGAATACATCGAACTCACCCACCGAGCAACATCGCGAGATCTGTTCGCGCGTGGGGCGCTTCGCGCCGCGGCATGGCTTGCGCAGCAGCCGCCCGGCAGTTACACCATGGATGATGTGCTGAGGGTCAACGCATGATCGCGGTATGATCTCGGCAAGATCGCGACGATTCGCCCCACGTTCGCAGCACCTTCGCGATGCTCGCCTCATCACGGCTTCGGCTTGCTGTTGCTCTTGTGGCCTGACTTGAACAGGCTGAAGGAGGAAGACTTCTTCTCTCCAACCTTCTGGGTGGCGGCACCTGTGGGATTCACCGCGTCATTGCTGGTCGGCTGCTCAATCGCCTTCTTCGCCATCGAAGGTGGAGGAATCTCGCGTGAGAAGATCGAAGCCATCATCGTGCCATTGATGCGGTTGTAGAGCTGCGTGGCCTGCTCATCATTCACCATCACCGGCACTCGCGCCCGCACAACTCCCTGATAAGGGTTGTACCAGAACGATGCAAGCGACTTATCCACAGTCATTCGCACGGGAGGATTCGTCAGCTCTGCCTGCGATGTGCCCGCGACTTCAACCCACGGTCGATCGTTATCGACGAGAGGATTATCAGGTGCTTCACCTTCAAACCAGGTTGGATCAATGGTGACCGGCCAACCGCGCGCGTTCAGATCAGCGCTCTTGCTCGCGGCGCGGTACTTCACCTCAAGCTCCATCCGCCGCAGATCAGTTCCAGCGCGAGAGACGATCGCTTCCTGTGATTTCTTGTCCCGCTCCATGTACAGATAGCCGCCGCCGAGCGCTGCTGCGCCGAGCAAGGCCACAATGTCTCGCATCCATCGCATGGACCATGCTCCTGCGCATTCGCGCAAGACTCGTATCGGTCCCCGCGTAGCGTCCCGTGCTGGTGATTCTCTCCGAGGCTCATCAAGCTGGTCGGAATCGGAAGATCATGACGAACTTTCGGGATGCGCTGCGCCCATCAAGGTCTCAGAACACGCCGCCGCACACCTCCGGATGGCCGCGCAGTTCAAATCGCCCGTGGTGCGCGGGCGTGCCATCAAATCCAACCTCACTCGCCGCTAGACATACGTACGCAAACCAACCACACCCATTCTGTCCGAATCCGAGTCGCCTTCCCCAACCTTTTTCTATCTATATATAGAAGAGACTCTCCACCGGTCCTCGCGTTCTTCGGACCATGCCGGTTCATCGCGACCACTACACTGCGACCCGCCCGCGACTTCCAAAGGAACCGCCCCATGTCCGAAGTCTCCGTCCGAATGCTTGCGTGTGGTATGCCCCTGATCGTCGAGCAGATGCAGGGCGTTCGCTCCGTCGGCATCACCTGGCTGCTGCCCGCCGGCTCAGCATCTGATCCGGAAGACCGTCAGGGTCTCTCGGCCATGTGGTCCGAGCTTCTGTTGCGCGGCGCGGGCGAACATGACTCGCGGGCACAGGCCGATGCGCTCGACAAGCTGGGCCTCAGCCGCTCAGCGGATACTTCAACCCACCATCTCCGCCTCTCCTTCACGCTCCTGGGCGATCGGCTTCTTCATGCTCTGCCGGCCATGGTCGATATGGCTCGACGCCCTCGCATGGACGACTCCGCCATCGAGCCGACCCGTGATCTTGCCATCCAGTCCATCCAGTCGCTCGCCGATGATCCGCAGGAACGTGCGGTCCTCTGTCTGCGCGAGCGTCACAACGCTCCACCCCTCAACCGATCGGGCATGGGTACGATCGAGGGACTCAACGCCATCACGCGCGAGGATCTGGTCTCGGGCTGGGAACGACGCGCTCGGCCTGTTGGCTCGATCCTGGCCATTGCGGGCGACATCGCCTTGGCCGGAGGTGCTGATGCACTCGCCACGCACCTTGATAAGCTTCTTGTCCAATGGAACGGTGCCGCGCCGGAGATCACCACCGGATCAAGCCCCACCCGCGGCACGTACCACCACATCACCGACCAGTCGGCACAGGTTCAGGTCGTTCTGATGCACGATGCCCCTCCCGAACCCAGCCCCGACTCGCGCCTGGAGCGCATCGTCGCCTCCGTCCTTTCCGGAGGAATGGCCGCGCGGCTCTTCAGCGAGGTGCGCGAAAAGCGTGCGTTGTGCTACTCGGTCAGCGAGTCATACGCGGCCGACCGTGATGTGGGACGGTGCATGGCCTATGTTGGCACAACAGCCGAGCGGGCTCAGGAATCGCTCGATGTGCTTCTCGCGGAGTTGCAGCGCGTCAACACACCCGCGGGCGCGATCACCCAGGCCGAGCTTGATCGCTCGCTCATCGGGATCAAGTCAGGACTTATCATGTCCGGCGAATCGACCGGCGCACGGGCCGCGGCACTCGCGGGCGACCAGTTCCGCATCGGTCGCCCCCGCACCCTCGAAGAGATCGCCGCCCGCTACGCCGGCATCACGCTCAACGATGTCAATGGCTACCTTGACCGTCGCACGCTCGGCGAGGTCACCATCGTGACGCTTGGGCAGAGCAAACTCAAGCGACCCGCGGCCGTCTGAGTCGCATTCGGTGGAGTCCGCAACCACGTGCCCCCTCCCACATCGGCCATGATTCACTACACTACCCGCTCATGCGGTCACCCACCCGACATCTCACCCGCCTCCTCTCCCAATACTCACTCATCTCGGTGCTGCTGGTCATTCTCGGCATCACGCTGATCTACCCCATCTTTCTCACGGTGCGCGGCGCGTTCATCGTCCATACCGATTCCGGCGACCGCTACACACTCACCAACTTCGTGTTGATCTTTGAGGATCCCGCCCTTGTCCGCGGGTTCCTGAACTCCCTCATGGTTGCGGGCGCTTCAACCTTCCTCAGCGTCCTGCTCGCTCTCCCCCTCGCGATCATCGCGGCCAAATACAAGTATCCCTTCAAGTCGGTCTTCAACTCCTTCATCCTGGTTCCACTGATCCTGCCTCCCTTTGTCGGCGCGATCGGTATGGCCGCGCTGCTCGGGCGCGAGGGGGCGATCAACTCCCTGCTCGGCACCGACTTTGACTTCCTCGGGCGGGCCAAGTTCTGGGGTGTTGCGCTGGTGAACGCGCTGCACCTCTACCCGGTCATTTATCTGAACGCAACCGCCGCGCTCGCCAACCTCGACCCCGCACTTGAGGAGGCCGCCGACAACCTCGGTGCCGGTCCATGGCGTCGGTTCTTCAAGATCACCTTGCCCCTCATTCGTCCGGGTCTCTTCGCGGGCGCCACGATCGTTTTCATCTTTGCACTCACCGAGATCGGAACGCCGCTGGCGTTCGACTACAACCAGGTGACACCTGTTCAGATCTTCGTCAAACTCAAAGCGGTCGAAGCCTCAGCCGAGCCCTACGCACTCACGGTGGCCATGTTGCTTCTGGCCCTCATCATCTACACGCTGGGCAAGTTTGTGTTTGGGCGCAAAGGCTACGCGATGTACTCGAAAGCCAGCCGCGCCGGGGGCGAGCAGACGCTCGGTCCCATCGCCGGTTGGATAGCAACCGCCGCCTTCCTGGTGGTCACGGTGCTCGCCATGCTCCCGCACATCGGCGTCGTGCTTACCGCACTTGCCGCGCCGGGGTCGTGGTACCAGACGGTCCTTCCATCCACCTTCACCTTGTCCAACTTCGATCAGGCCTTGACGCACCCCGAGGCGTTCAACTCCATCGTCACGAGCCTCAAGCTCGCCTCGGCCTCGGTCGTGCTCAACATGAGCATCGGGCTTCTGGTCGCCTACGTCATCGTCCGCACCAACGTGCGCGGCCGCGGCCTGCTTGATGCGCTCTGCATGTTGCCCCTCGCCGTTCCCGGTCTGGTCATCGCTTTCGGTTACGTGGCCATGACGCTCAGCTGGCCCTTCAAGGGCGATCTCAATCTGCTCGGCCTTCACATCCCGGCCCTCTTCCCGTGGGTCACCATCTTCGGCTCTGACCCCAACCCCTTCCCGCTGCTCATCATCGTTTACGCCGTGCGACGTCTTCCGTATGTCGTCCGATCGGCCGTGAGTGGGCTTGAACAGACCTCCGGCGAGCTTGAAGAGGCCGCCATGAACCTCGGTGCCTCACGTGTGACGGCTGTGCGCAAGGTCATCCTTCCGTTGATCGCTGCCAACCTCATCGCGGGTGGCCTGCTGGCGTTCAGCTTCGCGATGCTGGCCGTGAGCGAGCCTCTGGTCATGGCTCAATCGCCGCAGGATTTCCCGATCACCAGCGCGATCTACGCCTTCCTCACACGCATGGGCGATGGCCCGCATATTGCAAGCGCGATGGGTGTGTGGGGCATGGCCTTGCTCACCGTCACGCTCGTCGGCGCATCGGTCTTGCTCGGCAAAAAGCTCGGGTCCATCTTCCGCGTTTGAGCCTTCGTTCTCTTTCCCAGGTCCATCCAAAAAGCAACATGGCCGCGCAATGCGCGGCCATGTGATTGCCCGAATCTTCTCGTCAATCAGTGCCCACTGGCCGGCTTGTCAGCTGGCTTATCCATGGGCCTATCCATGGGCTTGTCCATTGGCGCATCGGTCGGCTTGGCCGGGGTCGCTGGCGGTGTGGTCGCAGCGGGCTTCGCCGGCACCGGCGCGGGCTTTTCTTCGCACGCACCAAGACACAGACCAGTCGCCATCAGTGCCGCAATCAAACCCAACTCCGTCGTCTTCATGCTCAAGGCTCCTTGTATACGGCCGCGCTGTGCCCTCCCCGTGAAAAATCGATCACGCCCATCGCGGCCACCTGTGTGACCACGGGAAGTGTACCTGAAGAGGACATCCGCTGCCCACACGCGGGCCAGATCGGACGAACACCATCATTGGCAAAAGGTCCTGATCGATTTCACCGGTGGATTTCACGGCTCACTTGGCCGGTGGTGTATCGGGTGTTGGTGCGACGACCGACCTATCGGCCGGTGGCAGGGCAAGGGCCTGCTTGACATCCATCAGATCCACAACAAAGACCACCGCGGTATCTGGCTCAACGACCACCTTGCCTTCAGGATTCTTGGCACCAAGCCATGAAAACGCAAGGTCAGCGGGGATGGTGATGCGCCGTCGTCCGCCCGATTTCATACCCACCATGCCATCTTGCAAACCCTGCATCAGCTTGTCGAGTGAGGCCGTCTGCGGCGCCGGTCCATTCGGACGCTCAGCGGTCGCATCAAACTCCGCCCCATCCTTGACCTTTGAACGGTAGTGAAAGGTGACAAACGCTTTGGGCAGGCAGAACGCGCCTGTGCCGATCTTCAGTTCTTCAATCACGAGTCCATTGGGCATCTCAAGCGTGCTGAGAGAGGGGAGGGTGTAATCGGCCTGCTTCGCGTACGGATGGTCCGCAGGCTTGGCAACTTCAGCCGCAGCGCTTGCGGCGACCGCTGCCGATTCAGCACTGCTTGGCTGTGTCTTGGTAACATTCGCCGCTTCATCCACCGTCGGTTCAGTCGAACGCTGTTTGCACCCGCCCATGCCCATCGTGCCCGCCATGCCCGCCATGATCGCCATGATCGCCACAAGCCCCAAGGCAAGCCCGCCCGGCATCGTCTTGGCCCGCGCGTGTAAACGCCCTTGCTGGCAAGCGGGGAGACTGCAGGCAACGTGTTGAGTCGATGTCATGCTCATGATCGCGAAAACTCCTTCAGTTGGTACTCTTCACCTGTGCCCTGATGATGACATCATCTTTCGCCGCAGCAAACAGGCTCGGGCACAACCATCGAACGTGATACCGAGGAATACAGTCTGGGGTGGCCACGAAGTCTGAAATTCCCGATAACCTCGCCCAGTGTCAGGCCCATCATCGGCCCGTTGCTGGGTCGGTGCGCCCCACACTCGCAGTTTCCATCGGCGATCCACTGGGTATCGGACCCGAAATCATCGTCAAAGCTCTCGCCGATCCTCTCATTCGTACTCACGCACGTTTCCATATTTACGGGACTTCAGCCCCGCTTGTCGCCGCCGCGAGGTTGGCGGGCATTGAGCCGTACTGGCTGAATCTCGCTCGCGGTTCGACGGCCGATTCGGTTCCGCACCATCACGAAGTGGTCCTGATGGTCGATCCCGAGCCTGACATCGCTCGATCGACAAGTGGTCTCGACGCACCCGGCCCCTCGCCCGAAGGTGGTTCGGTGAGCTTTTGCGCTGTCGATGATGCGATCGCCGCCACGAGCCTGCCGGTCGAACATCCGCGCCATGCACACGCCATCGTAACGGCGCCAATCTCCAAAACCAGTTGGCGCATGGCTGGGCACACGAGCTTTCCGGGCCACACCGAGATGCTCGCCCACCGACTCCATGCCAAGCGTCACGCCATGCTGTTTGTCGGTCCATCGCTTCGCGTCATCCTCGTCACCATCCACGTCCCGCTGATGACCGTTGGACATCAGCTCAGCAGCGGCAGCGTCCTTGATGCCATCGAGCTTGCCCATGCCGCCTGCCGCGAACTCGGCATCGATGCGCCAAGACTCGCGGTCTGCGGCCTGAACCCGCACGCGGGAGAGGGTGGGCTTCTCGGCAGCGAAGATGGTCAGATCATCGCGCCAGCCATTCACACGGCACGCGAGAGACTCCTGAATGTCACCGGGCCGTGGCCCGCCGACACGCTCTTTAGCGCGGCGGCCGCGCCGCCGCATGGAAAGGGCAAGTTTGATTGCGTTGTGGCCATGTACCACGATCAGGGTCTGATTCCGGTGAAGCTGCTCGACGGTATGAAGGCGGTCAATGTGACGGTCGGCCTTCCCACCATCCGCACCAGCCCGGCGCACGGAACGGCCTTCGATATCGCGGGTAGAGACCTGGCGGATCCGACTTCAATGCGGTGCGCGATCGAACTGGCCATCAGCATGGCCACTCGGGCCGGGTAGTTCAGGTATAGAGCTGGACATGCGAGGCACACGCGGTCAATCCGAGTTGGCACATATCATCCTGACCCATGTCCGTCAACCCACCACCCAGCCCGTCGGCAAAGCAGCGAAGCCCGCTCGTTGAGTTGCTGCTCATCGCTGCGCCGGTTGTGGCGACGATGACCAGCTACACCTTGATGCAGTTTGTTGACAAACTCATGGTCTCGCGGATTGGTCCCGACCCGATCTACGTGGGGGCGCAGGGAAATGGTGGGTTGGCCGCCTTCGTCTTCATCAGCGTCATGATGGGCATGATCACGGTCATCAATACCTACGTGAGCCAGAATCTGGGCGCGGGCAAGCCCCAGAATGCGCCGGCCTACGTCGCGACGGGGGTCTGGTTGTCGGTGGTGTATTGGCTGATTGTCATGCTCCCCTTCGGGCTCATCCTTCCGTACGTCTTTGAAATGATCCGCGAAACGCCGGTCGGGCCCGGCGCAGCCGCGGAACTGGTGAATCTCGATCGACGCGATCAGCTTGCGGTGAGCTATGGCCGAATCCTGATCTACGGATCGGTCATCACCATGACCTGCCGAGCCGTGGCTCAGTACTTCTACGGAATGCACAAGCCGGTGGTCATTCTGCTCGCAAGCCTGATCGGCAACATCGTGAACCTGGTGTTTAATGTAATCCTCATCTTCGGGCCGAACGCGCCCGTTGCGACCGGTTACTCCACGATCGACGGAGGGTTTGAAGCGGCGGCCTCGGTTGCGCGATCGCTCGGCATTCCCGCGATGGGTGTGGAAGGTGCAGGATGGGCCACCCTGCTGGGTACGCTCGTCGAACTGGCCATTCCGCTCGGGTACTTTCTCTCACCCAAGTATCACCGACTCTACAACACGCGTTCACGCGCCGTCTGGCGTGTTTCGATCAAGCACGCGAAGGACATCTTCAGAATCGGCTGGCCCGGCGCGCTGATGTTTGGCAACGAAATGATCTGCTGGTCATTCTTCATGGTCTATCTCGTCGGCACCTTCGGAACGCTTCACTCGACGGCGGGTTGGATTGCGCACCAGTGGATGACGCTCTCATTCATGCCCACCGTGGGCATCTCCGTCGCGATGACCGCAACTGTCGGCAAGTGCCTGGGGATGAAACGTCCCGACCTCGCCATTCAACGAGCATGGCTCGGTCTCATGCTCGCCGTCGCCTATATGAGTTTTTGCGCGATCTGCTTTGTCGTCTTCCGTCACGATCTCGTGCGGCTGTTCGTTCAACGAGACACCAGTCCCGAGGACATGGAAACGATCGTTACCCTCGGATCACGTTTCCTCATCGCCACGGCCGCGTTCCAGTTCTTCGATGGCATCGCCATGAGCCTCAGCGGTGCGCTGCGCGGCGCGGGCGATACGCGATGGACCGGCCTGGTCACGCTCATCCTCTCATGGAGCATCATCGTCTGCGGCGGGCTGGCCATGGTGCGATTCATGCCCGAGCTTGGTTCGCTCGGCCCCTGGATCGCCGCGGCAACCTACATCGTCATACTCGCGATGTGCATCCTGTACAGATGGCTGAGCGGGAAGTGGAAGACCATCAGCCTGCTCGGTAACTCTTCGGATCTTTCGCCAGATGCGACCGTCACGCAAGCCGCGACCGATGCCGCCTCGATGGGTGTCTCCGGCGCGGCGGGTGACCCGCTCGCCTCACCAAAATGATGCCCGCCGGTGTGTATCCGTCACAATGCGGAACCTGCTCTCCTACAATCTCCCCTGCCAGGGAAACGCCGCACCCTTGCGCCCGTAGCTCAGTGGATAGAGCGTCGGTCTTCGGAACCGAAAGTCGGGGGTTCGAATCCCTCCGGGCGTATTCCCCGTGGTCATCCGCACAAGCCATAGGCGTTGTTCCAAAACGTCAAGACGCCCGAGCGGTGTGAGCCGCCCGGGCGTCTGATCGGTGACGTTCTCCCCTCCAAGGAGAATCGTCTACCCCCCCGAGAAGAGAGCCCCGTGCGCGTTCAGCACGAGGAGTGTGTGGCTTGCAAGTCTTATCTGCGGCGACGCCGCTGAAGAGTCAACCCTCCGAGCCCGAGCAGCGCGGCTGCGCCGGGTGCAGGTATGATCTGAAGGTTTGAAGTGAACACAATCGCCGATTGCGACTGGTGACGGTCAGCAAAGAAGATATCGATGGTGTTCGAGCCCGCGACCAGCGACGCCGCATTGAAGACCGGTGCCGCGGTGTTCAGGGCCTTCACGCCACCGTCGTCGAGCGCGAGCTGCCCGTTGATAAAGACCCACGCATCGTCGTCGGCCTGAATGCTCATGATCACGCTGCCGCTCTCGCCCGCGCCGAGCTCGAACGTGCCCTGCCAATGGACCGCACGAAAGTACGTGTTGTTGTTGGTCTGGCCATCGGGAAAGAAGTTCGCCGTGATGTTGAGGTTCGCCCCGTCAAGCTGGTTCTTTTCAAAGATCACCTCCCGGTTACCCGCGCGCCCGGGTGTCCACCAGAGAATCTCGTTGTTCGCGTTCACATCCTCAATCGCGCCCGAACCTGCTGCCCGGGTGAGTGCGAAGTTGGTCGCAATCGGCAGGCCATTGGGACCGAGCGCGTTCTCAACGAGTCCGGCAACCCGCGCACCATCGACGCCGACCTGCACATCGGTGTGGCGCGTGTGGCCCCCCACAGAGTTGGGCAGCTTGTAATAGCTTCCGGAGAGCTGCGCACTGGCCATCGACGCGCCCGCACTGACAACGACCATCGCGATACCAACTTTCAACGCATGAGCCATGACCGAACTCCCCTCAATGAACCAACCGCTCACCCCGCATCCGCGAGCGTGTGAACAGAGCCACAGCTCGCGCCCGGAAGGTCGCGGTCACAGGTTGTATTTGGAGGGCGAACACGGCCCTCTCCCCCACGTTCAGCAACGCGCCGAACATCTCTGGTCACACACTACCCGATCTTCCAAATCGTGCCAGTCATAATCGCCATAACCTGTTCATTCGCAACAAGTTGCATAGCTTATCGCGCCATGGGCCGCTGTTCGCGGACCTTCGCCGATGATGTGCCCTGGGCTATCGGGCCAAAAAGACAACAGGCCTCGCACGGTTGCGAAGCCTGTTGAAGAAATCAGACTTGAAAATCAAGTGAACTAGACGAACTCAGCCCGAGACTCAGCCCGAGACTCAGCCCGAGACTCAGCCCGAGACTCAGCGACGACGGCGGGCCGCGAAGAGTCCGCCGATACCGAGCAGGGCGAACGCGCCCGGGGTGGGGACAACCTGATCCTGTACATCGGGATTGGTCAGCGCATCGAGGGCGGCGAATGGACCGCTCCCATCGACCGCATCGAGATAGGTTTGGGCAAGTACGGCAACGGCCGGCGCGACACCGATCTGCAGCGAGTCACCCGCACCGTTCAGAATGAGATTTGAGTCGTACACAATCTCCCAAATGGCGATCTGGAAGGCGGCCATCTGGGTGGCATCGTTGAAATCGAGCGTGCTGTACCAGTTGCCCCAGAGCTCGGACACCTGAGAAGCACCTGTCGCACCGAGCGGGTTGGTGAACGGACCATTGGCACCGGGCGCATCCGCAAGCGGGACCGCCTTGTACGTGTAGGAGTTGGGCTCCTGAATAGTCTGCGTCAGTTCGAGGCAGAAGGCCGTGTAGTTGCCGCTCACACCGGTGTATGTACCGCCGGTCTTCGTCCAACTGAAGCCGCCCGCCGCGCCCTCGTTGACCCCGAATGTCGGAATCGTGTGGGGCACGGGTACACCGACCACCGACCAGGTGATCGGTACCTGCGGGATGATGCCGTTAAACGTGGAGGTAATGTCCGGCCCTGCGGCGAGCGCGGAACCCGATAATGCGGCGAGAGCCGCGAGACAAACCAAACGACGAGCAGTCTTCATCGAATCTCTCCCTCACATGAGTTCCGCGCAAGCGGAAACCAGACACAAGCCCAACTCAGCGGCACTCATCGCCGCCAAAGCCCACTTGACACAGTTCCGCGGCATAGCCGCCGATCCCGTGCAACACACGATGTACGAGGGGTTCTCTCTCCACCTCGCGCGATTGGCAACTCTTCCAAACTCGGAAATGTTGGACAACTGCCTACTACTAATGTATACGGACTCTGAGCGTTTGCTGGATTCTTGGACCATAGTCGTGTTAAATTATCGATTCCGGCTAACCGCATAGCCAATTTGGGGGATGTCTGGTCGCAAAGATGTTTGAAATTTGTACGGTTTTTCTCTCCGGTTATCCCCAGGGGCAAGTCAGGCACCTATTCTGTCGTTCCCATGGCCAACTCCTCACTACGAATTACGATTGACGGGAAGACCTGTGAGTTCACTCCGGGTCAGATGATTATTCAGGTCGCCAACGCCAACAGCGTGGCGATACCACAATATTGCTACCACGATGGACTCTCGATCGTGGCGAGTTGCCGCATTTGTCTCGCGGAAGTCTGGCAACCGAATCCGCGGAACAACAACACGCTTGAGCCGATTCCGAAGCTCGTGCCGACGTGTCAGACGGCGTGCGCCGATGGCATGGTGGTCTACACCGATTCACCGAAGGCTATCGCAAATCAGAAAGCCGTGATGGAGTACCTGCTCATCAATCACCCGCTTGATTGCCCGGTGTGCGATCAGTCGGGCGAGTGCTTTTTGCAGGATTACAGCTACGAGTACGGTCGCGGCCAGTCGCGGTTTGAAGAGACGAAGGTCAAGAACCCCAAGAAAGATCTTGGCCCGCACGTCTATCTGTACTCAGATCGCTGCATCATGTGTACGCGCTGCGTGCGATTCACGCGCGAAGTCACGGGCACGGCCGAACTGCTGATCAGCGGGCGCGGGAACAAGAACGAGATCGATATTTTCCCCGGGATCGCCCTCGACAACGAGCTGAGTGCGAACGTCATCGACCTCTGCCCGGTCGGCGCCCTGCTCGACAAGGACTTTCTCTTCACGCAGCGTGTCTGGTTTTTGAAAGAGACACCGAGCATCGACGGACTCACGGCCAGCGGCGACAACCTTTCCATCCATCACAACGATGGAAAGATCTATCGCTTCAAGCCGCGCACCAACATGCGCGTGAACAAGTGGTGGATCACCGACGAAGTGCGGTATGGGTGGAAGCACGTTCACAGTGAAGATCGCTTGCTCACGCCCTTCCGCAGGCAGTTCGGCGTGCAGGTCCAGAGCGATTGGATGCGCGCGTATCGCGATGCGTTGACCGGCCTGAACGCGGCCACAAGCAAGGGCGGACGACTGGGCGTGATGATCAGCCCCATGCTCTCGTGTGAAGATGCCTACCTGCTCGGGCGACTGGCGCTCGCGATCGATTCACGCGCGGTGCTTGCGGTCGGCCCGGTGCCCAAGAGCGGGATCGACAAGATCTATCCCGCGGGTGCGAAAGATGGCGACCCCAAAGCCTTCAAGCTGTACGCGGAAAAAGCCCCGAATGCACGGGGCGTTCACCGTGTGCTCGAAGCGCTGATGCAGGTTTCCGCCGGACCTTCTGGCGCGAAAGGTCGTGCTGGCACCCTGGTACCGTGGGAGTCGTTTGTCACGCAGCTCAAGAGCGGTGCGATCTCCGGAGCGATCATCACCGGAAACTATCCGAGCGACTGGATCACCGATGATCTCTTCCGCGCGTGCGAGGGACGATTCATCGTTACCGTGGATACGCTCGCGAGCCGGCTGACCGTTCGGGCTGATGTCGTGCTGCCCGGCGCGACGTGGACCGAGAAGGCCGGAACCTTTCAGAATGCGGGCGACATCCTGCAGGCCTTCGAGCAGGCGATTCCGACACTCGGCATGTGCAAATCGGAGGGACAGATCGCCCTCGACATGATGGCGATCGCGCGTGGTGTGGGCGCGCCGGTCGAGGAGTCTGAAACTTTTGTCATGAACCCGGAAAAGCCGGGACAGGTTCCCGGTGGCGCGCACGTGGCCACACCCGTCGGACGGCTGTTTAATGCCGCGGATGTTCGGAATGACCTGGCCGCGATGGGCGCATCGGTCAGCGGTTTTACGACGGATGTGTCGATGCCCACACACGAAGCGGCACAGGTGGCGGACATGGTGACCGTGGAGTTGTGAGAAGGATGCGCCTTGACTGAGAAGCGAGTCAGCCATGCAGGTTGTCATCGGAATCGTTGTGGTGTTGTTGATCGTGGGCTCGGTCATCGCCATCGCGTGGTGGAACCTCTCGGCAAAGGCTGCGCCATACGCGGATGAAGATTCAAAGCAGCGCGCGAAGCGCGAGCAGGCTCGCCGGGAAGAAGAGGCGAACACGGTCGTGATCTCGGAGTTCCCGCGCCATCCGGGAGCGGGCAAGCCGTGAGTCTCTTCGACTCCTTGCCCCTCACATGCCACGGTACAAACTCACGCTCGCGTATGAAGGAACGGACTTTTGCGGGTGGCAGAAGCAGTTTCCTCATGCCGATGCGGTGAGCGAGGCACTGCGGATGGAGCGGCATGATGAATCCGCATTTCCTCCCGCGCTCCGATCGTCCGTCAACGTGCCGCACAACTCGCGCGGCTTGAGCACCGAGCCGGAACTGCCGCAGGATCGGCCGCGTGTTGAACTGCGAACCGTGCAATCGGTGTTGGAACGGGCAACCAGACAAGTGGTGCATCAGCCGGTGGTGATTCACGGTGCAAGCCGGACCGATTCGGGTGTTCACGCGCGTGGCCAGGTCGCCGCTTTTTCAACGGTCGTCGAGGACGATGCACGCGGTCGAGGCGGATGGCCCCTCGAACGCGGCGCGACCGGCCTCATGCGTGCAATCAATTCGCGGCTTCCACGCGATGTGCTCGTGATGAATGCGGAGGTTGTGGCCGACGACTTCAACCCGATTGGTGGCGCGCTGAGCAAGGGGTACAGCTACACGATCTGGAGCTCGCGCGAGCGCACACTTTGGGAGCGACGCACAAGTCTGCACATCTGGCACTCGCTTGAGGTCGAGAGGATGAAGGCGGCCGCGGCGGTGCTGGTGGGCGAGCACGATTTCGCAGCCTTCGCGGCGGCGGGCCATGGACGTGCAACCACCGTGCGTTCGATTCACGATTGCCAAGTTGAACTCGTGCCGCCCGTCGTTTCCGGCTCCCCCTCTCAGAGGGAGGGGGCTGGAGGGAGGGTTCTCGGCCGCGATGGGTCGGTGGAATGGCAACCTTCCTCGTCGGCCGCAGCACCCATGGATACGGGATCGAGTGCCGTGCGACCCCAGATGATCCGCATCAACGTCTCCGGCTCCGGCTTTCTTTGGAACATGGTCCGCATCATCGCGGGCACTTTGGTCGAGGCTGGGAAATCAAGGATTCCGCCCGAGCAGGTGCGCGATGCGCTGGCCACGGGCGATCGACGCAAGGCCGGGCCGACGTTGCCGCCGCAGGGGTTGTGTCTGGAGTGGATTCGCTATGACCACTAAAGCCTTGACCTCAAGTTCCTCGTTGCGAAGGCGCCGGCTACGACGAGCGGCGGCGGTCGTCGGCGTTGTGGTGCTTGCCACCCTGCTGGTGCTGACGTTGCTCAACCGGCGCTGGGCGGTGTTGGTTGGCCGCGCGTCGCCCAGCGCGCAGCGGTTTTGGGCGATCAGCAACGGCGCTTTCAGCGGTAGCTGGGCCGATATGTCCGGTGGACCCGTGGCGGTTCAAGATCTCGGATGGAACTGGACGCTTGTGCGTTGCCGCACGCCCCAAGATCCCAATTTTTTACCAATAGACTGGATGCCGCGCTGGATTAACAAGTCCAAGAATCGACTCTTGATCGTTCCGTTCTGGACCGTTGGCATTCCCGCCACTGGCCTGCTGGCGTGGGGCTGGTTCGGGCTGCGACGGCTGGTGCCTGGCAAGTGCCCGGATTGTGGTTACGACGTGCGTGGCCTGCCCGGCAGCGCGAGGTGCCCGGAATGCGGTGGGTCTGTCCACGGTTAATTTGAGGTATTCTCACCGCCCCCATGCGCATCCTCCACATCAGCACCCGGCTCATCCTCGGCGGCTCGCAAGAGAACACGGTGCTCTCGTGCGAGGGGCAGGCGCGGCGCGGGCACGAAGTTCACTTGGCCTTCGGACCGATCTACGGGCCGGAAGGATCTTTACTTGAACGCGTGCGAGGCTTCGGTCATCAACTCCGTGCGCCGGCCGTGAGGCCCGACGATGATGAGTTGAAAGTCACCACGCACGAAGTCCCTCACTTGATGCGTGAGATCAGCCCGCTCGCGGATCGCAGGTGTTGGCACGAGCTCCGCGCGCTCATCCGCGAACTCAGGCCGGATGTTGTCCACACACACTCAAGCAAAGCCGGAGTTCTCGGGCGCGCGGCCGCGTGGGCGGAGAGGCGACCCGGCATGGCGATCGTTCACACGATCCATGGTCCGCCCTTTCACAAGAATCTGCCTTGGCACACCAACCGGCTCTACATCGCGGCGGAGCGATTCGCGGCCAAGCGCTGTCACGCCATCGTTGCGGTGGCCAACGCGATGGTCGAGCAGTTTCTCTCGCACAACATCGGCACGCCGGATCAGTACCACACGGTGTACTCGGGAATGGAGACCGAACCGCTGCTGATGGCCGCGCCGGGCGAATCGCGCGAGCACGTGCGGGCGAGGCTCGGCGTGTTGCCGTCGGACTTTGTGATTGGCACGGTCGCACGCCTCGCCGAGCACAAAGGTCACGACGATGTGCTGGAGGCATTGGCGGATGATCTGAAAGTCAATCCTGACTGGAAGCTGCTGTGGATAGGCGACGGATGGTGGCGTGCGCGGCTGATCGAGAAGGCTCGTCAACTCGGCATCTCAATCGCCGAACTCGATCGCCCGCCCTCGCACCCCAACAACGTCTCGCCCTCTCAACTTCTCCTCACAGGCCTCGTCTCACCCGCCAGTATTCCGGGTCTTATGCGTGCGATGGATGTGCTTGTACACCCAAGCTATCGCGAGGGCCTGCCGCGAACCGTGCCGCAGGCGCTCTTGTGCGGCACGTGCCCGATCGCCTACGACACCGATGGCACACCCGAGGTGTGCAAGGAAATGAAAACCGGACGGCTGGTCCGCACGGGGCACAAGTCCGGATTGCGCGAAGCGGTGCTGTGGGCGGCAGAAAACCCACTGCCGCGGGCCGCGCTGGCGGCGCGCGGGCGCGAGGAGTGCAGGGTGAAGTTTAGCGCAGAGCGGATGGTGGAAGAATTGGAGAGGGTGTATGCTGGGGTGCTGAGCGGGCTGCCTTGATCGGTCATCTTCGTGCCCTGTCCATCGGGCTATCTCCGTCCTTATCGAGGAACACGGCCTGCCATCCGTCGTACAAGCCGGAGTGCGGATCCTTGAGGTGCTCAACCGCTCCGATCAGTCCATCGATCAGTTCGGGGGTAAGGGTGCTAATAGTGACCGTCTCGACCATCCACGGAGGATCGGACTCGTCCGATTCTTCGATTGATTGAACAATAGAGCCCAGCGCTTCGGAGGCCGCGGCGAAGTGTTTGGCGTTCTGCTCGTCGGAAAAGAGGGACGAACGTACAACTGGGCGGGGATGGACCATCGGGTCGCCGGCCTGCTGCATGGCGGCGATGACATCCAAGTTTCCGATGGCTCGCATTGCCGCTTTGTCGGGAAAAAGCACGTCCGTGTGCTGTGTCCATTCGGGATCGTCGCTGCTCGCGCCCTCGATTTCGTAACCATGGAAACTGTCGCGCATGGCGTCGAGGGCATTCTGCGCCGCGTTCTTCGGCGCATAGAGCCAGTCGTCGAGCACGCCGTAGCCTCGGACACTCGCTACATTCAACTGTTTCCGAAGTTGACCGAAAACGACATCCTCGATTGCGGCGAGGGCGTGTCGTTCTTCTGCGGTGCCCCAGCCGTCCATACCCGCATTTCGAAATGAAACTCTGGCCATCAAGCACACCGGCCGCTTCTTGTCGGGCAGGCTGTCGGCCAAAGCGATGTTGATGATGCATGAGCCGGGACGACCATCGAAGTCGAGGCTGTACATTTTCCAGTGTTCAGCGGCAGGCATTGACGAATACGGGTGGTTGGAAGCAGATTACCAATCTGGTTCGTCAATAACAAGGCTTAACCTGCTCGAACCTCGTTTCTTCACCCCAGCAACGTCGCAAGATCCTCTCGCGTCAGTGAGGAGATGATCGAATCCTGTCCACCAATAATGGCATCGGCCAGAGCGCGCTTTCGTTTTTGCAGCTCAATGATGTGCGACTCGACCGTGCCCTCGGCGATCAGGCGATAGGCAAACACCCGCTTGCTCTGCCCAATACGGTGCGCGCGGTCGATGGCCTGTGCCTCTGCCGCCGGGTTCCACCACGGATCGAGAATGAAGACGTAATCGGCGGCGGTGAGGTTGAGACCAAACCCGCCCGCTTTGAGCGAGATCAGAAACGCGCGGCACGAATCATCGCTCTGGAAGCGATCAACCGCCGCGGCACGGTCTCGTTCACTGGTCTGGCCATCGAGATACTGATAAGCGATCTTTCGTTCATCCAGCGATCTGCGCACGATCGAGAGCATCGATGTGAACTGTGAGAAGACCAGCGCCTTGTGTCCACCATCAACGGCTTCATCCAGCATCGAAGTCAGTGATTCGAGTTTGGCCGAGTCGTCGCGTTCGCGCCTGGGGTCGATCAATCCCGGGTGGCACGCGGCCTGCCTGAGCCGCAACAAAGCTTCGAGCACGTGAATCTTGTTTTTGGCCAGCCCGGACTTATCGATCTTGTCGAGCAGCACGGCGCGGTAGTGATCTCGCAAATCGTTGTAGAGCTTGCGTTGCTTGGCGGGCATTATGCAGTGAACCGTCTCTTCGGTTCGCAAGGGCAGTTCAGGCGCGACCTTCTCTTTGGTTCGCCGCAGGATGAACGGCCGCACCGCGCGGGAGAGCATCTTGAGTGATTGCGATCGGCCCTCTTCACTCCCGTTTGCCGAATCACCACCTGAAACAAACGCGCCTCGAAAGGCGGGTAAAGTGCCGAGCATTCCGGGATTGAGAAAATCGAAGATCGACCAGAGATCGCCCAAGTGGTTCTCGACGGGTGTGCCGGTCATTGCCAACTTCCGCTTTGCGATCAGCAGGCGCGCGGCCTTGGCGCTTTGTGAATCCGCGTTCTTAACCGCCTGCGCCTCATCAAGCACCACGCCGGCAAACTCAACCTTGCGCAACCATTCGATATCCTTTCGCAGCGTGCCATAGGTGGTCAGCACAAGATCAGCATCGGCGATTGCGCTGTGCTCGCGGGCACGATCCGCGCCGGTTGAGCGCACGACACGGAGCGCGGGCGAGAACCGTGCCGCCTCGCGTGCCCAGTTGAACATCAACGACTTTGGCGCGACCACCAACCATGCGCCTCGTTCGCCCATGGTCCGCCCTTCGACAATGTGCCCAAGCAGTTGCACCGTTTTGCCAAGCCCCATGTCATCGGCCAGGCAGCCGCCAAAGCCGAACTCATTGAGGAACCGCAGCCAGCCTAGACCTTCACGCTGATAGTCGCGCAGCATCCCGACAAATCCGCTTGGTTCCGGACGCGCCTTGATACCCTCGAACAGCGCGAGCCGCTTTCTTGCGGCGTGCAGTTGCGCATCGCAGGAAGCATCCGGCATTTGCGCCAGCAGTGCGTCGATCAACCCGATCTGCGTCTTGGAAAATCGCAGGCTCGTTCCTTCGGCCTTTCCCATCACGAGCCAGCCGTGATTCTTTGCCAACCACTTCTCGGGCAAGATGCCCATCGAGCCATCGCCGAGCATGACGAACTTTTCGCCCTTGTTTAACGCCGCAAGCAGGGCGGGAAGGCCGACCGATTGGCCGTCAAAATCCACTTGGCCATTGACATCAAACCAGTCAATTCCTGTGCTCGCATCGATCTTCACCTCGCCAGCGATGCGGAAGAGGTGGTGGCCTCCGAGCACCGTCCACCCTTCGCCGATGAGCGTCGAGACGATTGAAGCGGTCCTCTTGACGGGCAGGCTGAGTCGGCCGTTATACGCGTCGCGGCGCACTCCAAGCGCGATCAAGCGCTCGGTCAGCATCGCTTCAGTGGAGAGATTGCGGCGAGTGAGTTTCAGCCCGGTTAGATCCGCGATACTCTGGCCAGGGTCGTTCCCGCCAATCAGTTGTTCGCCGTAGAGAAACTCAATCGTGCCTTCGAGGTGGTCGGTTGTTGATTCGCTCGGTCTGGCACTCAGACGAAGTTGCGGGCGTGGATCGGTCGTTGTCGATTCAATCAGCTCGCAACCCTTAGGCGTATCCAGCGGGGGGAAAGTGCTGGATTTTCGCAACTCCTGAGAGAGTTTGCCCAGCTCGCGGCGTCGAATGACCTGTGGCTGCCAGTGACGGGCTTCGCGAAACCATGTTGAGAACCCCGCCGCATCAACGCGCGAGATCACACCGCCACGGATGCCGAGGGTTGGCTCATCCTCGGTTATGAGATCGAACTCGGAGATCAGCAGTCGCTCATCGGCACGCTTGAGCATCGGCGCGAATGTGTAGCTTGTCGCGCTCTTTCCGGGGAGCAGCGTCATCATCAGCTTCCATGGTTCGCCTTCATCAATGATCACGGGGATCAGTGGTGAGTTGATATTGACACGAGCAAAGAACCTGCCTGTGGCAACCAGCCGGGGAAGAAGTTGAATGAACATCTGCCCGGGCACACGCCACTCGCACTTGCCGTGCGAGTGGTACGAATGCCACGAGTAGCTGTGCGCATCGGGAAGCGAACCGATGAGCGATGCACAGATCTGCGCATCAATCTCTCCCTCGATGGCACCGAGCTGCTCGTGGTTCAGGTTAAGTCGTTTGGGCCGTGCAGGGGCTGCACCGGCGCGCTTGGGCTGCGGGGGTTGTCGAAGTGTTGCCAGAAGCGGGCGGCGCTGCTCACGGGTTCGATCCAACTCAAGCACGTACCAAGGTACGATCTTGACAATCGGCGCTCGTGCAAAGGGTTGTGCGGGCTTGGAAAGAGCTCGCAACTGCTCGAGCCATGCGGGGACTGCGGGGGCTTTGGGACGCTCGATAAGGCGCGGCACGCTTGCGTCGGCAGTGTTGAGCCGACCGCCAAACCCGATTGTCACACCAAGTCTTGCAAGAGCACGCTGAATCTCGGCCGATGGAGCATCTTTCAACGCGATCGTCTCCGGTTCAGTTTCATCATCTTGCCGCTCTTCACTCGTGTCTGCATCATCCGCCGCGCCGATGTGCATCTTCACTTTGCTGGGAGTGACACCCAGTTGTTTCCCAAAACCCACCTGTTCCGCGGCCAGCAGTGTTGCCCACATGTGCTTGCAGCGCACACCATCGCCACCGACCGGGCAATCACAGGTGGCCTCAACATTCCGCAGTTGCGCATCGCCACTAAACACAAACTGCACGGTGTATTTTTGCGAACCAAGCACGCGCGCGGTCACGCGCGGCGGAATGATTCGCAGACTGGATACCCGCTCTTGATGGAAATATTGCTCGCCGCGAGCGCGGGTGCGTTCGTCAAACCAACTGATGAAACTCTTGGTCAGCAAGGCCGAAGGTCCGTGGTGTGCGCGCACGCGGGGTGATCGATCGATACCGATTCGCAGTTTAGCCGATCGGTTCAGACCTTGCGCGCCGAACCTGGCCGCAGACCAAAGGCTTGAGGACAAAGTACGTTCGTCAGTCAGGGTGCAAGCACGCGGCCCGTCACTTCTTTGTCGCTGGTGCATCTGCCTGCGGCAACGCTAACGCAGGTTTGGTGGGCGTTTCGTCGGGCTTGGCGGCCTTGCGCTGCGCCTTGTCCGCCTCGATGATCTGCTTCAGCACATCCGCCGTGAGTCTTTCTTCAACATTCTGCGGGAAGCCCTGCCAGCGCACGATGCCCGTGCTGTCGATGATCAAGACGTGCGGGATTCCGGCGACGGCGAGCGCACTCTTCATCTGGGCCTTGGTGTCGATCGCCATCGGGTACTCGACGGTTGCCCTCTTGGGTGGGAACGAGTTTGGCGCGGGTGTGGCCGCGGGCGCACGCAGCCCCATGAATGTTTCGACTGTCGCGGCCGGTTCATCGCTCACACCGATGATGACGAGGTCATCCTTGAACCGCTTATGCCACTCGTTCAGTTCAGGAATGGCCGCGCGGCAGGGCGGGCACCAGGTCGCCCAAAAATCGATCAGCACAACCTTGTCTTTGCGGTCGGGCGCCTTGGCATCTTTGCCAAGCCACGACTCGACGTGAAAGTCAGGGGCCTTCTTGCCGCGATAGTCGTTTTTGGCGAAGAGGTTCTTCTTGATGACCGCGGGAAAGGTGGCGCTGGCCGCGGGCGCGGCGGCAGGCGCGGTCGGGGTGGTGGTGGTGATTGTGTTGGTGGGCGACTGCGGCGCATCGGGTTTGTTATCGTCTTTGGCCTGACCCGACGCGGCTGCGGACATCATGAGGATCGTGGCGGAGCAGAGCAGTGTGGCTTTCGAGAAACGGCGCATGTGGACTCCGAGTATCGGGCAAGGGGTGTGGTGACTAGCAGTTCTATTGCCAGCGTGCGTGTGGGTTTCTTCGACGGGCCATTCGTGGCGTCTCACGTACGTCTACATGTGCAATAACTTGTGCGGGCTTTAGTTTTGGAGGCCGTTCGGGATAAGGGCTGGTGACCAAAGCCAGCACCGATGCGAGGTCAGTCCGCCGTGAATCTTCGCGACCCAAACCCCAACCCCATCCCCTCCTTCGCCAGCCGCAGCGTCTCCTCCGCTACCAGGTTCCCCTTTTTCACGCCGCGTCGGATCACATCCATCACGATCGCGTCACCTTCGGGTCCATCCAGCTTCGCCCGTCGCACACGCATCGGCTCGAGCAGGGCGTTGATCGCCTCACCGAGTTCCGCTTTCACATGCCCATCGCCGATGTTGTCGCCGGCCGCGTAGCGGCGCTTCAGTTCTTCGGCACGCTCACGCGCCACAAACGCATCGACATACTGCATCAGAATGTTGTTCGCATCACCCGGCTCGGTCGGGCTCTGCCGACCCGTCGTAATCTTGTTGATCTTCTTCTGCACATCCTTCGCGCTGTCGTAGAGGAAGATCGCGTTCCCCAGGCTCTTGCTCATCTTCTGCACGCCATCCAACCCCACCAGCCGCGCGATGCGTCCGACCTTTGCCTGGGGGATCGGAAAGACACCGCCAGCCTTCGCGTGCTCCTCGGCAGGAACGCGGTTGTTCACGCCGCAATACATCTGGTTGAACTTCAACGCCACATCGCGGCACATTTCAATGTGCGCTTCCTGATCTTCGCCCACGGGCACCAGCTCTGGCCTGAAGGCCAGGATGTCGGCGCACTGGCCGACCGCGTACATCGGGAATCCGAACGATGGGCCTTCCCTGCTCTTGCCCTCGCCTTCTGAGCCAAACAGTTCACCAAGCTCCATGCCAAACTTCGTCGCCAGTTCGGTCTTGATCGTCGGGTTGCGCATGACCTTCTTAAAGGGGATCAGCATCGCGAACAGGAACGTAAGCTCCGCAATCGCGGGGATTTCACTCTGCAACACGAACGTGCTTCGATCAGGGTCAAGCCCGACCGCCAGCCAGTCCTTGACAATGCCCACGGTGTTGGCCCGAATGTCCGCGGGCTTGTCGGCCAACGTCGTGAACGCGTGCACGTTCGCGATCAGAAAGTAACAGTCGTACGAGTCCTGCAGCTTGAGGCGGTTCTCAAGCGATCCGACAAAGTGGCCGAGGTGCAGGCCGGTGTGGGTCGGGGTGTCGCCGGTGAGGATTCGGGGCTTGGTCGCCATAGGTTCGGAGTTTAGACAGTTCGACGGCTTGATCCGTCCGGTGTTTCAATTCGCCATCTCACGCCCGGTTGCGACCGAGAACGCGGCGTCATTGGCGGTCTCGCGGCGTTGCTGCCACCTGCGATGCACGCTCCTCCCTGATTTATGCATCGGACGCACGCTTCTTGAACCTGACCCTCAAGCGTGGCGTAGATTTCAAGCAGTCGTGTCGGACCACGCGCCGCTTTCGAGATCAGGCCCGTCCCTGCACCTTTCAGATTCGATCACCCCACGCACGAGAAGCCCATGCTCTTCAAGCGTCACAGCAAGCGTTCGCCAAAGACCGCCGACGCTTCGAGCCCGAAGCCGCCCAGATCGCTTGGCAAGCGCATGCTTCATGACTGGGTCTTTCCGCTCGCGCTAGTGGTCGCGATTTTGACGCCGCTGCGCCAATCAATCGCAGACTGGAACGATGTTCCCTCGGGTTCGATGCGGCCGACGATCCTCGAAGGCGACCGGATCTACGTGAACAAACTGGCCTTCGGGCTTCGTGTGCCGTTCACAACCTCGTGGATCACCCATTGGGATACGCCGCAACGGGGTGAGATTGTGACGTTCAAGTCTCCGGCTGATGGCATCAGGTTGGTGAAGCGGGTGATCGGGTTGCCGGGTGATCGAATCGCCATGCAGGGCAACCAACTCATCATCAACGGGAAGATGGCGGGCTACTCGGTCGTCGATAAGGATGTGCCGACGAAGCTCTCAGACGGGCGGATGGTGAATGTCACCTACATGGAAGAGCAACTCGAGCGCACCAGCACGGAGACGACCGACCCGCAGGCGATGCCTGATGGTCGCAGGGTCTGTCAGCATGGGCTGACGATCATCCCCATCGCGATGAGCCCGAGCACGTTCCGGGAACTGATCGTCCCTGAAGGTCAGTACTTCATGATGGGTGACAACCGCGACTTGAGCCGCGACAGCCGCATGATCGGGTTTGTACCACTTGAGAGCATCTACGGACGATCGTCGTACGTGGCGCTCAGCGTGGATCCGGAGAACAGCTACCTGCCACGGTTTGCCCGGTGGTTTACGCGGATGCGGTAAGTTCCGCCGATCATGCGCAGACTGCCCGGCATGATGTGACATCGTTCCGCCCACTCCGCATCGGCATTGATCCTGAGTCAGATGCCGTGGGAATTCGTTGCCGAAATGGGCTGTCGGCTCGGCCACATCATGCTTCTTCGCGCCCGGCTCACTTGGACCGCGTACCTTGGAGCAAGTCGTCATCCCCATCCGCATGACACGACTGCTCAGGGTGCTTCTAGGTCTTGCCAAGCCCGAAGTGCGTGCCATGGCGGCCCGAGTTTGCATTTATCGCTACGAGGATCACGCCCAGCCCGCGGCCACTGCGGCAATGTTGGCCGCGTTGAACAGGCCGTGCATGACGATGGGCAGGCTCAGTCGCCCGCTGCGCTCGAAGGCGATTCCCAGCCCCAAGGAGAGGATGAAGAGCGCGATCGCCGCGCTCCACGATGGCACCGCGCCGGTGGCAACGTGCATGAGGGCAAAGAGTACAGAAGTCAGCGTGATGGCAATGAGCGGCGGACTTCCGCGTGTTGAAAGCTCACCATCGGGTGTCGAACGCTGGAGAAGCCGCAGCAGCAGGCTTTGCAGGCACCCTCGATAGATCAGCTCCTCGATCGCAGGAACGGCAACGACCAGGGTTGCCACCCACAGCCAGACCCACGCACGGTCATCGGCGGCACCATCTGATCCGCGAAGCACGCTCTGGAGGGCTTTGAGCGTCTGATGTTGAATCACGTCTGAACCGCTTGCACTGAAAAGCTCATCAAGCCAGCGCGCCACTGAACTCACCACGATGTAAAGCGGCAGGATCAGCAGAAGCCCGATGATGCCGCGCCAGCCATCTGACCATGAGAGGCGAAGTCCCGTTCGTCTTCCCTCTACATCCATACATCCGCGCCGGATCAGCACCACAAACGCCACGCCGACAACAAGGCCGAGCACGCCTCCGCCTCCTTGAACCAACGCCTTCCAGCGCAGGCTCTCCTTGACGCCGATCACATCCACCGGAAGTCCGGCGACCGCCCCGCTGCCCACCATGGGGGCCAACATCAAGAGCAGCATCCCGAAGAGCCAGACCAACGCATCGATTCCGGCCAGTTGACGCGAGCCGAGGGCGGATCGCGACAGCCAGCCGCGCCGCCACGTTTGCCAACCAATCAGCGCTGCGGCAACGGTCGAGATTGACAGAATCCAAGTGTTTCCATCCATGAGTTGGAGGGTACCGTCTGCTCGCGCTGCGGGCCGTTCCTACATTTACGACCTTCCACCCGTTATGGCCGACATCCTCGCCGACATCATCGCCCACAAACGAACCGAGCTGGCGCAGGCCAAGAGCCGTACCACGTTCACAGATCTCGAGGCGGCGGTGGCTCAGGCCGAGCCGCCACGCAACTTCTTTGCCGCCGTGACGCATCATCCAGATGCCTTTCATACCGCGGTGATCGCCGAGATCAAGCGGCGCAGCCCGAGCGCGGGCCTCATCCGGCCGGAATACGAAGTTGATGGTGAGAAGGGCTTTGACCCCGCGGCGATCGCCCGGCGCTACCACATCAACGGTGCCGCGGCCATCTCGTGCCTGACCGACAAGCATTTTTTCGGTGGCGATCTCTCGTTTATCGAACGGGTCAAAGAGGCCGTGCCGCTCCCCGTGCTCCGCAAAGACTTTCTTGTGGACCCCTGGCAACTCTGGGAGAGTCGGGCTCATGGCGCCGATGCCGTGCTGTTGATTGCCGAGTGCCTGACGATCTCCGAGCTTCTTGACATGCTCATCCTCTCGCAGCAGCTTGGCATGACGACCCTGCTCGAAACCCACAGCATGGATAACCTGCTTCGGGTCCGTCCCCACGTCGGGTTCCCGCACCCTGCGTATCACCTGCTCGGTATCAACAACCGTGACCTCGCCACGCAGACGGTGGACCTGAACCACACGCTTCGGCTGATGGATCTGGTTGAAGATCCATCGATCCTCGTGAGCGAATCAGGGATCAAGACGGCCAACGACCTGGCGAACCTGCGTCATCAAGGTGTTCGGATTGTGCTCGTTGGTGAGCACCTGATGCGGGCCGATGATCCGGGCCATGCACTGGCCAAACTTCTCAACCGCCCTTGCCGGGATTGAGGTCCTATAATCGGTATTCGTTCGTATCGCCGCAGTCGTTGCGAACGTTGTCCCCCGGTTATGCCGATGAGACCTACACGGGACCCGGCAAGCTGGATTTGCAGCGTCCGGCCACCTGGCGGGTACTATAACCGACCGTTTCATCGGAACTTCCGGTGGTTTTGACCGGTTGACAGGTTCACAACAAAGTTCAAAAGCACACTTTACTTTCAGGCAGGAGCAACAGCAAATGATGACTCGTTGGATAATGGCCGCAGCAGTTACGTGTACCGCGATCGTGACCCCGGCACTGGCTCAGCAGTCCGATGATGCCAAGGTTTCGCTGGCCGAATCGGCCAAGGCAATGCAGACCGTCTCAGGTCTGACCTTTGATGGCAAGAAGTATGGCACCGGCATGCTCAAAGAGATCATCGACTGCGAAGGCAAGGTCAAGATCTGGCGGCCCGAGGCTGGCAAGCCTGCCAAGCTCGTGGTCACCGGCAAGATCAAGCAGCCAGCCGCGGCCGACAAGATGCTGACCTATATGCAGGATGGAACCATCGCCCAGTGGCTCGAGCAGAAGGATAACTCGATGTACGAGCGCGGCATGATGGACTCCCTGGCCCTCCAGGAGTTCAACCTCGCCAAGCAGATCGTTCCCGAGGACTACTTCGCCGGCCAGCCCTTCGGCCAGGTGCTGAAGATGGAAAAGCTGTCCAAGCTCCCCAACGACAACATCAAGGGCGAAGTCTGTGAGATCATCGAAGGTTCGACCGCCGATGGCAGCCGCACGATCACGTGGGCCATCTCGGTGGCTGACAAGCTTCCTCGCCGGATGGAAATGGCCACAGGCAAGGACGACAAGAAGATCGCCATGATCCTCGAAATCACCAACGTCAACGCCTCGGCCAAGCTCAGCGCCGACGACTTCAAGATCGCCATGCCCACCGGCTTTGTTCTGAACAAGATGCAGGACATGCCCAAGGCTGCAAACCCCAACAACCCCAATCAGCCCGCCCAGCCCGAGATCGAGCTCGGCCTCAAGTCCGGCGTCCCCGCCCCCGCCTTCTCCTTTAAGGATGTCGATGGCAAGGACTGCTCGCTCGGCGCCATGAAGGGCAACGTCGTTGTCCTTGAGTTCTTCGGCAGCATGTTCAAGGCCTCGGCCGTCGGTTCAGCAACCATTCAGTCGATGACCGACGAGTTCAAGGGCAAGAACGTCAAGTTCGTTGGCCTGGCTTGCCGCGAACCGTCGGATGCGGTCGCGAAGGAGTACTTCAAGACCAACGCCCTCACCTACACCCTCGTCACCAAGGGCGACGCGGCCGTGGCCGACTACAACGTCAAGGGCTTCCCCTCGTACTACGTCATCACCCCCGATGGCAAGATCGCGGCCTTCTTCCAGAACTTCCCGGGCAAGGATGTGCTGGCCAGCGCGATCAATCAGGCCATGCAGTCGAACTGATCTTGGTTGAACCGACCACTGGTGTAATCCACCAGTGAGTTGATCCGCCAGTGTCTTGAACTACCAGTGACCTGAACCACCAGTGACCTGATCCACCAGTGACCTGATCCACGAACCCCCGCGAACATCGCGGGGGTTTTTCGTGCGCTCGATGCACTCGCAGTTCACCCGATGGTCTTGCTGTCGTTGAAGCCCGGCGGAAAGTCTCGGGGCTGAATGTACGGCTGCGATGGCCGCGGATAGGGCGAAGGTCCGGGTGTCTGGCGGACGAGCGGGGCACCCTGCGAGAGGGCCGGTGTATGGGCATGGCCGGATCGTGTCGCGAGTGTCGGTGTGGGCAGAGGCGACCGTCGGCGCAGCTCGTCAAACCAGTTGAGCACGATGTTGAACTGGTTGATTTTCGAGGCATCCTCTTCAGCGCGAACAAGCACGAGCTGCTGCCCGCTCGGAAAGGCATCGTAGTTTCGCGTCAGACGTGTCGAACCAAGAAGGCCAGCACCCTGAGCGATCGTGCGCGGTCGGCCGATCATGAACGCGGGCTCCATCGCAACGCGCACCGCGATGAACGACTCGCTTGTCCGATAGACCAGCTCGCCCGTGGCCCGAAGCCAGAGCGGCGCGTGCCCGCCTTGCGCGGTTGCCCCCTCACCGGTGACCGGTCGCCGCCCACCAAAGGTCGCCGCACCGGCCGCGATGGCCGTCGGCATGGGCTGAACATATACCTCATCACGACCCGAATCATCACTCGCAAACGCGATCGTGCGGCCATCTGGCGAGACCCCCGCGCCCCACGCGCTGCGCGGGCCTTGCACAACCGGGCGTGCCGAGGCAGGGGTATCGACACCGACCATCCAGATCTCTGTCCCGGAGACCGCGGTCATCGCCGCCGAACCCGAGCCCTTCTGCCGCGTGTAGAGCAGAAAGCGTCCGTCCGGGGTGATGGCCTCAGGCACGGGCGAACACTCGCCGCCGATCAGCGGCATGGGTGTGCCCGCGCCGTCGGTGGTCATCCAATACAGCTCATGCTGACCCGACAAGTTTGAGCGGAAATAGATTCTTCCGCCATCGGGCGACCACACCGGTGAGGCATTGTCGCCATGAAAGGTAAGCCTCGTCGCCGCGTGCCGCGACAGATCAACCAGCCAGAGTTGATCGGTCGCCCCCTCGACTTGCACAATGAGGCGCGATCCATCCGGAGAGAGCGCGGGGGACACATACGCCCGCACCTCGGCGATCAGCGGTTGCGGCGGAGCCTGTTGAAGGCGGTCGGCAGAGAGAAGCGTTCGCTTCGGCTCCCAAAGCCCACCGGTGACGGTCACGAGTGTTCCACCTGTGCCCGCGCCCGTCCCGCCCCAGCCTTCGCCACCCAGGGCAAACTGTGCCGCGCCCGTGAGCGCGTTGCCGAGCACACGGTCTTCGATGGCGATCGGCTGCCCGGTGACGGTGAGCCGATCGGTATCAAGCGGCACGGCCATGAGTGAGCCAGCGCGTGTAAAGAGCAGGTGCCCGCTCGCCGCGTATCGTGGGTTTGAGCCACCCGCGACCAGTGGGCGCTTCTGCCCGGTGCGCGTATCGATGGCGATGATGAGCGATTGGTCGTGCCCCCCACCCCCACCCCCACCTCCACCTCCGCTGCCGACCGCGCCGCCCCCACCGGTCCAGACCGAAAGCATTAACGTGCTACCACCGGGCAGCGGTTCGGGTGAGAGGAACGCCAACTCGCCCGCCGCGAGGTCGGGGCTCGCTATTGGCTCGGGCATCCCGCCCGAGGCGTTGATGCGGTACAACCCGCGCTGCCAGTCGGGAATGAAGTAGATCCAGTCATCACCACCATCTGATCCGGTCCAGCACGCCCCTTGCGGGCGCGGCGCGCTCGTCAGCGGCAGCGGCACCCCGCCCGCGAGCGATACAACCTTCAATCGGCCATCGGCAAAGAAGCCCAGCCGCGACCCGTCGTACGAAAAGAAGGGAGCCTCGGCACCTTCGGTTCCGTTGATGACCCGCGCATCGGGCTGATCGAGCCGTCGAACGTGGATCTTGGTTCGCGGCGATTCACCGACAACAAACGCCACGGCCGCCCCGTCGGGTGAGACCGCCAGCGAGGTGCGAGGACCGATGAACAGCCCCTCACCCTCGGGCACCGGCAAGGTGAGCCGCGCGACGATGCGAGGCCGATCAGGACCTGTCGGCGCACCGGGCGGATGGTGCCATCCGCTTGGCGGTTGAGTCAGCACTTCCTCAAGCTCGATGCGTGCATCACCGATATCGCGCAGGCGGCGGCGCGAATCCTTGACCAGGCACTTGCGCAGCAACTCACGCACACGCGCCGGTGTGCGTGCGGGCAGGCAGTTCCAATCCGGTTCACGCTCGATCACGGCCACAAGCATGTCGCTGGGTGTCGGGCCCGAGAAGCAGCGCAGGCCGCTGAGGCACTCGAAAAGCACGCAGCCAAAGGCCCAGATGTCGGTGCGTTTGTCGATCGGGAAGCCGCGGGCCTGCTCGGGGCTCATGTAGCCCGGAGTTCCCATGATCATTCCCTGCTGCGTCAAGGTCGAGGGAAAAGGTGTGCGCCCACCCCCCATACCCCCCATGCCCATTCCAGCCGGCATGACAGTTGTCGCATCCTCCGAAGAGACCGTGGTGTTCGGCGATGATGTGGCCAGACCAAAGTCGAGGATCTTCACCGCGCCATCGGGTGTGACCTTGATGTTGTCGGGCTTCAGGTCGCGATGCACCACCTCGCGCTCGTGCGCTGCCTCAAGCCCTTCAGCAATCTGCGAGCAGATCTTCACCGCCTCGTCGAGGGGCATCGGTCCGCGTGTGAGCCGTTGCGTGAGCGTGGCACCCGGCACAAACTCCAGCACCAGCAAACGGCGGCCTTCGGATTCCTCAAGTCCGTATATCAACCCCACATTTCGATGGTTGAGCGCGGCCAGCGTCCTTGCTTCGCGCTCAAAGCGCGAGAGCCGCATCGGGTCGCGCGCAACTTCCTCGGGCAAAACCTTGATCGCCACCGGACGGTTCAGCCGCGTGTCTCGCCCAAGATAGACCACGCCCATGCCGCCGCGACCCAGCTCGCGCTCGATGGGGTAGGGTCCGATGGATGTGGGGTGTTGGTGCGGTGAAGGGGTCATCGTGTGGCGACTGTCCGACGATCGGTGCTCCCGGGCCATCGTGGCAAGTTGATCGTCATGCGGACTGCCCCCATGGTTGCCCGGCTTTGTCTGTGTCTGCGATACCTTTGAAAATGGCGACCGACCTTCGTCGCCTCAATCCTACATCAATCCGTCGAACCCGGCGAGCCCGTATCGTGCGCTGTGCAGGATAGTTCAATCAGCATCGCGTGCTTCATCAGTGCGCCCGAAGCCGTTGATGCCGCGGCGAGCCAGCCCGGATATCCATCAAGGAACCCGCGCTTCACCACCAGTTGCTTGACAAATGCGCCCGTGGGCGAGGTCAACAACCGGAGATACGAACCCCGGCGGCCCGCAGCGTGCAGACTCGCGGCCATGGTCGAAGCATGATGCCACTGTTTACGAAGGTGCTCGGCAAAGGTTGGGAATGAATCGTGCCGCAGATGCCCGAGGAGGCGCGTGGGCACACCATCGGTGAGTGCGAGCACATCATGCGGATCATGCCCGCCCCATGCCGCGTGTCCGCGACGCACCAGCCGCACTCGCCACTCCGGTTGCCAGGCATATCGAAGTGGCCGACCCCGGTAGTACGTCCTTCGATTCATCGCAAAGCCCGAGGGCGACAGATGGCCCGACCCATCGTCAACCACCGCCCGAATCGCCGCGGCCAGCTCGGGCTCGAGCGACTCGTCCGAATCCAGGCACAGCACCCAGTCTCCGCTGCACGCTTCAAGCGCCTTCTGCTTGGTCCTGATGTGCCCGAGCCATTCCGAACAAATCACCCGTGCCCCGTGCCGCTCCAGCAGTTCAATCGTTCCATCGGTCGATCCCGAATCGACCGCGACAACCTCAGTGACAAGCCCGCGAACCGAATCGAGCGTGCGCCCGATGGTCGCGATGCTGTTTTTGCAGACGATCGACAGAGAAAGGTTCATGCAATGGGCAGGAGGGCCGGCACAGACACGCATACGTATCGCTTGAAGAATCGGGAATGATCGCAAGATCTGCCGGAAGATCATGCCGGTGGCTTCGGATCGTCCTTAGGTTTTTTGGGTTTCTTAGGTTTGGCTGGCGGATTTTCTGGCGCGGGTGTGACCGGAGTCGGTGCCGGCGTGGCGGGCGGGCTCGCTGCGGGGGGTTTCGGCTTCGGTGGTGTTGCGCTCGGTGGTGCTGGCGCTGGTGTTGGTGCCGCCGGTGTCTCTTTCGGTTTGAACAGGTCTTCGAGAATCTTGCCCGGCTCCTTGAGCAGATTCTCAGGGTTGAAGAGCTTCTCGCCAAGCTCCTGAAAGAAGAGTCCGAGATCGAGCTCCGTTCTCGGATTGTCGAGCGAACCCTTCGTCGTGATCGGCACCAGCGTGTTGCGGTCGATGATGTCGAACTTTCCGGGAATGCCGATCCTGATCTTGCCCAAAGCCTCTTCGCTCAACGCAAAGAACGGCGCGTAGGTGACCACGTTCACCTGCTTCTGCACCAGATCTACCTGCCCGCGCGTCTCAAGATTGAACTCGCCAAACGGTAGTTTGAACCGCTCATAGGTCGCAACGCCCCTGCTGATGTTCACCACAAACGGCTCGATCTTGCGTCCGATCGCGCCCCCATCCTTGCCGCCGATCGACTTGATGATCTTACCGATCAGGTCGTTGGTCGTGAACTTTGCCACACCCACATCGACCGTGAGCCGGCCGTTGAGCTTGCGTAGATCGGCATTGGGCTCGATCGGCACCGTAAGCCCCTCGGCGATGATGGTGGCGGGCTCATCTGTGCCCGACTTCTCAAGACTCTCGACAAGCGGCAGGCTTCCTGCCAGCAACTGCACCAGTTGAGAGCGAATCTCTCGCACTTCCACCGATGTGGCACCGCTCTGCACAAACTGACCAGTCTTCACATCGCCCTTGAGCTTGGCCGTGGCGCGCTGGCTTGAGCAGAGCACATCAAGCGAGCCACCCGCGCTCGTCGCCGCGGGCGAGACGTTCCGCGCCGTGGCCACCAGCGAGACGGTCGGGCCGAGCAACTCGGTGAGCAGCCCGTTCTGGTTGGCCAGTTTGTCCACGATCGGTGTGGGGAACGCTTCGATGTCAACATCGGCATTGACCAGCGCGGTCGCCTGCGAGATGTTCCCCATCGCATCGGCAAGGTTGGCGATCTTGATCGTGGCCGTCGATGCCTTGCCGGTGGCCGCCGCGTTTCCCGAGACTTTGCCGATGTTCAGCCTGGCTTCGATGGGCGATGACCCGTTGCCCTCGGGCGCGAGCGACCTCATCCCCACGGTCAGATTCTCAATGGTCATGGTTGTGAATGCCGGGCCTGCCGCGCCCTTTCCGCTCTCCGAAGTCGGCACGTTCACGCTCATCGAAGGAGCCGAAATGTTCAGCCCAAGGTCAAAAACGCCGGGCTTCAGAGGGCCCACCGCCGCGACTCCCTCGCTTGCCGCACGTGGCTTGGAAAGCGAGAGTTTCTCGAGCTGAATCGTGATCGGCTTGGCGTTCTGCAGCGAGAGCGAGCCACCAGAGCCCGACTCGCCAGCACCACGCGGCCGATTCGCATCCTGCGGCACCGGCGGCGTCTTTGTCCCACCGGATAGAAACTCGTTGATCATCGCCTCGTTGGGTGTCCAGGTGATGGTCGATGGTTTGGTGAGAAAGATCCGGGTCTCATCGATCGCAAGCCCCACCGATGCACCGCTCACACGCGGCGAAGTCATCCGCACCTCGATCGTCGTGATGTCGCCCGTGGTGTTGGGCATTGAGCCCTTCGCCATCGGCTTCACCTTCATCTGAACCTCACCAGTCTCGCCCAGCGCGCCGACAATCATGCCCTTCTGACCCAACAGGCTCTCGGCCTGCGTAAAGCTCAGCCCGCTGATGGTGGCATCAACCTCCGGCTGCGCGCCCGCCATCGTCGCGCTGGCATCAACCGCAAACGTACCGATCGGCGCATCTCCGTTGGTTCGGTTGATCAGGCTGGCGTTGAGCTTCACGTTTGCACGGCGTGTTGAGGCCAGCGCGGGGTCGAGCCCCGCCAGCGGAGCCTTGATATTGCCGGTAAAGCCACGAATCGACGCGGCCGCAAAGCGCTTCGAGCCACCCTTGCTGGTTGTGTCTTCGACAAGAATGTTCTCAATCAGCGCATCGCCCTCGAGGGCGAGCTTGATGTTGGCCTCGCCGGCTTTCGCCCAGTCGGGCTTTATCGCTCCGGTCTGATCCTCAATCAGCGGCACCTTCGCGGGCTGCTCCATCGTGATGTAGAGTTTGCAAGGTGCGCCAAGCCGCATCGGCGAATCCGCTGCGCCAAGGGTTGCCAGCACCGGGTTGATCGTGCGTGGATCGCCAGCAATCGTAACGACCGCGCTCGAAAGCTCCGCTTCCTTCTCGGTAAGGCGTGTCCAGATATCGATCGCAACGCCCTTGCTCGCCGTATCGACTTTCAAGTTGGCGAACTGTCCACCACCCGTGGCCGCCTCGGCGGGCAACAGCCTCAACGTCGTTGTCAGGTTCGCACCGATCGCCTCGCGCACCGCGGCAGCGAGTGCGCGGCTCAGCTCATCCTTGACCGCCTTCACACCATTCTCGCTGTAGCTGTCGCGGAGTCCACCCACAACCCACAGCATCGATCGCGGCAGATTCTTCAACGCAATCGTTCCCACCGGGTTGAGTTCCGCCAGCGCGCCGGGTCCCTTGCTCGCGGGCATCCCCTTGCGCAGTCCTTCCAGCGACAACTCGCCATCCAGCCCGAACGTGCCTCCCTCATGGGCCATGCCTGAGTTGACAACGATCCTGGGCGCTGCACCCGGCGCGAGTGTCGCCGTTGTGTTGAACAGGTCGATGCGTATCGGAGTGGTGTCGCCACCCAGGTTGGGCGACACGGTGAGATCACTCAGCGTGATCGCCACAACTCCGCGCCCCGCCGCGATGAGTTTGTCAAACGCCTTCTCGGAAAGTGGAATCGAAACATCGCGGGCAATCACTTCAACCGCGCCGCGCCCGCCCACCGTCGCGGGCGCAGGCTTCTCAACCGTCGCACCGGCAGCAAGAATGCGCTGCGCCAATGGCGATGCGGATGCGACCGAGAGCTTCATCCCTTTGCCCGTCGTGGTGAGCGTGCCGCGATCGACTTTGGCCTCGATATCAGCGTTCAGGTTCGCGCTCGTCACCTTCACAACCAAGTCGCTTGGTGGAATGGCCATCACGCCGGTGCCAGCGGGCGCACCGGTGAGTCCCTTGACATCCGACCGCGCCTGCAGGCTCAGATCAAGCCGCGGCCCGATATCCATTGAAAGATCAACGGGCAGGCCTGTTCCCGCCGCGATGGGCTGAAGCAGTGCGGTTGAGATGCCCTTGCCATCAAAGCGAATATCGGTCTTGTCAGCAAAGCCCGCGTTGGCCTGCATCGCGCGTAAATGACCGTTGGCATCCAGCAATCCTTCAGCATTCAGCGCGATCGTCAAGTCGCCCGCGGGCTGGCCGTCGAGCGTCGCCTTCGTGCCCGTAGCGATGTTCAACGGTTTCGAGAGATCATCGATCTTCAGGGCCAGCGTGATCGGCTCAACCGAAAACGCCTTCCAGTTCGCTGGCGGTGTTGCGCCGCCTGCGGGTGCGCTTCGTCCGCTCTCGGGAATGGCCACCTGCCCGCTCAGTCCCGAGACCTTGACCGTCAAACCGAGGTTCGCACCGCGCATGTCGATCGTCTCGAACTTGCCCGCGCCGCCCGACAGGCCCTGCTTGGGCAATGGAATGCTCAGGCTGTCCAGCGTGATCTCCACGCTCGGTGCCTGGGTCAGTTTGATCTGCTCCCTCGCCTTCGCGACCGAAGCCTGCGTCTGCGGCAGGCGTTCAAGAAACGCTGTTGACCGCAGCATTGCGCTCGCGGGTTTCCCCGTTGTGCCCGCAGAACTTCCGCTGAGCACACCATCTTTGATCGTGAGGTTGGCATCGGTCGTCAGACCGGCCGAAGTCAGCTTGAACGCGGCCGTCATCGCGTTGATGTTGCCGCCAAACTCCGCCGCGAGGTCAGCGGTGTCACCAACACCTTCGACCAGCGCACCTCCAAGGTGAGCAAGGGCATCGGCAACCGCGATCGGCGCATTGGTGAGGTTGAGCTTCAGCTTTGCGTTGTCGATCCCTTCGACGGACATCTTCCCGCTTGCGTTCTGCTTGATGTCCGCATCAAGCTTCAGCATCATCGGCTGGCCTGCGCCCTGTGCGTTGGGCAGCAGGGCCGTCCCGGCGAAATCCGCCAGAGCCTTGATGACCCCACCACCCGGCGCACCGAAGTCGGCATCGATGCTCGCCTCGCCCTTGAGGTCTTTGAGTCCGAGTTCCGATTTGAAGTTGTCCTTCTCGTCACGAACACTGATGTCAAAGTCACTGACCTTGAGCCCGGCCTTCACCGATGGCAATGTTGACTGAGAGGTCGTATCCGTTTCAGCAGGCGACTTCGCTTTCGAGGCCGTGCCCGTCTTTGGTGCCAACGCGCGCTGCAGGTTGGTCGTGCCATCGTTGTATTGCTTGAGATCGAGCAAACCCGAGACTTCAACGGTCCCGATGTTCAGGCTCTTTGCACTCCACCAACGCCCGCTCAGCGCTTTCCAGATCGTTACCGGCGCATCAAGCTCCACCCGGCCAACCAGGGCGCCGGTCGAGTCCTGCACCTCGATCGGGCCAGCTTCTAGGGTCTTGAACCAGCCGATCTTCGCCTTCGCAACCTTGATTCGCCCTTGAATGCCACCGTTCACGGCCTTCTCGATCTGCCCGGGAGCCATCGAACTCGCGATCGTTGGGGCAAGCCCGACCACCACCGCCACGACCACGATCGCCGCCCCCGCAACAATCAGCATCAACCGCCCACGTCGGCTCTTTCGCACCCGTCCACTCCTATTTTCCGCCCCAGTTCCAGTTTCAATTGCCATTGGTGTGTACCCCTTGCGGCCAAGCATCACGCTCGGCGGCATCCCCTACTGTATTGTCCCGATCTGCCCAGGCTTGAACTGTCCGATTGACCAGCGTTTCTCAGGCTCTATCATCCTCGCTCGGTAGATCTTCGGATCCGCCGCTGTAGCTCAGTGGTAGAGCGCACCCTTGGTAAGGGTGAGGTCAAGGGTTCAAATCCCTTCAGCGGCTTTGATTAAGGACTTGGTACGCAATGGCATGTTCCCCCTCGAACAGGGGTTCTTCGGTCGAAAGAGGGTTCGATCCCCCGGAACAAGGGTAGTTTTCAGGTTATGGTCACCACGGAAGGCGACTTGCGCTTTCCTTTTGATTCCGGCGTGTCAATGATCGTGACCCTGTGATTGGGCAGGCCCGCCGGGGTGAGGGTTTGGTCTTTGCGGCCGAGCCTTCGATCTCAGCCTTTCGGTTTCTTGTTCTGGTTCGTTTGGTTCTGCAAGTTTGTGGCCGCGAATCATGCGGCCGAGTCTGTTCGGGATATCCAGTTACAGTTTTCGAGCGACGTCTCCGACCCATCAATAGTGATTGGGCTTGAATCGACGGACGCTCAGGAGGTTTGGCGCGATGGCGAAGGGTGTATTCGAGCGAAATAAGCCGCACGTGAATGTCGGCACGATTGGGCACATTGACCACGGCAAGAGCACGCTTACCGCGGCGCTCTCGGCCCGTTCGGCGGCCCGCTTCGGCGGCATCATCAAGTCATACGCTGAAATCACCAAGGGTGGTACGGTGCGTGATGCGAACAAGACCGTGACCATCGCCTCGTCTCATACCGAGTATGAGACACCGAACCGGCACTACGCCCACGTCGATTGCCCGGGCCACGCCGACTTCGTGAAGAACATGATCACCGGCGCCGCCCAGATGGACGGCGCGATTCTGGTCGTCTCGGCCGCCGACGGCCCCATGCCCCAGACCCGCGAGCACGTTCTCCTCGCTCGTCAGGTCGGCGTGCCCCACATCGTCGTCTTCCTGAACAAGGTTGACCTCGTTGACGATCCCGAACTGCTCGAACTCGTCGAGGAAGAAATCCGCGACTTGCTCAAAAAGTACGGTTTTCCGGGAGATAAGACCCCGATCATCCGCGGCCAGTCCAAGCTCGCCCTTGAGAATCCCAAGGATGACAAGGCCTGCAAGCCCATCGACGACCTCTTCGAGGCTATCGATACCTTCATCCCCGAGCCCACCCGCGAGACCGATAAGCCCTTCCTTATGAGCGTTGAAGACGTCTTCTCGATCAAGGGTCGTGGTACCGTCGCTACCGGTCGTATCGAGCGTGGTGTTATGAAGGTCGGCGATCCCTGCGAGATCGTCGGCCTCTTCAAGGACAACAAGACCTCGACCATCACGGGCGTTGAGATGTTCCAGAAGACCCTCGATCAGGGCCAGGCTGGCGACAACGTCGGTGTTCTCCTCCGCGGCATCGAAAAGGCCGACATCGAGCGTGGCCAGGTCATCTGCAAGCCCAACTCGATCAAGCCCCACACCAAGTTCAAGGGTCAGGTCTACGTTCTGACCAAGGATGAAGGTGGTCGTCACACGCCGTTCTTCAACAACTACCGCCCCCAGTTCTACTTCCGCACCACCGACGTGACCGGCTCGGTCAAACTGCTCGGTGGGGCTGAAATGTGCATGCCCGGCGACAACGTTCAGATCGAGGTCGATCTTGGCGATAAGCCGGTCGCGATGGAGCCCGGTCTCCGCTTCGCCGTCCGTGAAGGCGGCCGTACAATCGGTTCTGGTACCGTTACAGAAATCATTGCCTGACGTTCTCCCGCCTCTCCGAGGTGGACGTTTTTGTTCCACCGCTTTCATAAGCGGATGCACGCTGGTTCTTCGAACTCGGCTTTTCCAAGCCGGTTCTTCCAAACTGGTTTCCCAGTGAGTCGAGGCTCGTGCCGCGGCACTGGTAAAGAGTCTTCCCTAACGGCCCATCGGCTACCCGCCGGTGGGCCGCTTTGACGAATAGCGTGGCAGGGTCTTTCAGGCCGTCTGTCCGAAGTTTTTTGCGATTTGATGATCCCAGCGAGTACGGGCCAGCGGCCCGTGCTACGCGAAAGCACCGTGAAAGAGGATTCTGACAATGGCTAAGAAAGGTAAAGCCGCCGCCCGCGAGTACGTGTGGCTGCAGTGTACGGAAACCGGCGACCTGAACTATCGAACCGAGATCGCCGTCAAGGGCGGTATCGCAGAGAAGGTGAAGGCGGGTTTCAAAAAGTTCAGCCCACGCTTGCGCAAGCACACCTTGCACAAGATCAAGCGAAAGTAAGGGTCGGAAAGGCAATGGGTCTCAGGCACTGGGCGATAACCAAGTGCTGATCCCTGGAGCCCACCGCCTGTTGCCTGTTGCCTGCCTTTACGCCGGTAGCTCAATTGGTAGAGCAGCGGATTCCAAATCCGCAGGTTGCGGGTTCAAGTCCCTCCCGGCGTGTTCATGGGTTCATTCCAACTCTCGCGACGTTCCGGGTTGTTCACCCTGAACTTTCGCCATCAGGAACTTGCAAATGTCTTCATGGGGCTTCCACAAGCCGGGCCAGGGCTACTGGGTGCGGGTACTGACCGCCGCGGCCATCGCGATCATCACCTTCGCGACCGCCGGTTGGCTCATGGGCCAGATGAATGTGCTTTCGACCAAGCTGCCGGTGCGCAGTTGGAACGTTGAAGTCGGCACACTCACCGGCACCGCGCCCAAGGTTGGTGAAAGGGTTACCCTCGTCCGAAACTCTACATCCGGCTCTGGGCAGCCAGAGACAATGGGAACCGCCGAAGTTTCGGAGTACAGCCCAACATCCTCAGCGCTCAAGATCAAGAAGTTCGAGCCCGCCAATCCTGAAGCCAAGGCCGAAGATGCCTCGGTCTTGAAATCGGCCGCCGAAGGTGGCTTTAGCGCTCCCATCAAGAACGGCGTTCGCGGCATCCCGCTGGTTCAGAGCACCATTCTGCAAGGAATCGCGGCGGCGGTCGTGCTGCTTTCCGGCGCGTTTATCGCCTTCCTTTTCTGCGGCAACAGGCCGGGGACCGTCGAGTTCCTGGTCGCCACCGACATGGAGATGAAGAAAGTCGCCTGGTCAACGCGTAAGGATATCTGGAACTCGACGCTGGTCGTGGTCGGTGCCTCGTTCCTGCTCTCGACCGCGCTTTTCGGGATCGACCTTGCGCTGCAGTTCTTCTTCAAAGCGATCAATGTTCTGCAGTGAGTGGAGGATGATGTCGCTGAGCGATCGGATGTGATCGCTCAATGCCGGTCGTCCACCCACGGTTCACATACACCGATCTCTGCACCCAGCAGGAGCGTCGCATGCCTCACGAAGATACCCACACCGACGAGCAAACACCAGAAGTCAAGGTCCTCAGCACGGAGAAGGCCGGACTTCTGACGGCTGATGAGCCGATGCGCCGCGCGGGCATGGATTGGTTCGTGCTGCGCGTGGCCAGCAATAAGGAGGGCAGCGTGCGTGAGACGCTGCTCCGTAAAGTTCAGATCGAGAACATGATCCACCTCGTCGGGCGCATTCTGGTGCCGACCGAGAAAACCAAGACCATCAAGGCCGGCAAGCAGCGGGTCGTCGAGACCAAGCTCTATCCCGGCTACGTCTTCGTCGAGATGCAGCTCGAACCCGACGGGCGCATCCCGCAGGATGTCTTCTTCCTCATCAAGGAGACAACCGGAGTGGGCGATTTCGTCGGCACCGCCGGCCGCCCCACGCCGATGAAGGAGCACGAGATCGAGAAGATGCTTCTCGACAGCCGCAAGCCCGATGATGAGCCGACGATCAAGCTCGTCTTCAGCAAAGGCGAGCACGTCACGATCAAGGAAGGCCCATTCCAGGGCTACGAAGGCACGGTCGATGAGCTTGTGCCCGAGAAGGGCCTGGTCCGCGTGCTGGTCACCATCTTCGGTCGTCAAGCCCCGATCGAGCTCGAAGAGTGGCAGCTCGGCAAGACCGAAGGCGCGTAACAACGCGCGCCTTCGCGTCCGACGGTTAGCGTCTGGTTGCACGTTGACGACTTGGTTGACGAAGAGCAAACGTCCGAGTCTGCAAGGCAGCGACTCACGCCGATGAGTTCATCGACGGCCATCTTTAGTCGGGCCTTTTTGCGTTCTCGCGATTTCTACGTTGTCCGAACTCGAAGCCAACCCGCGGTTCTTCAGCACCCCGCAAACCAGCACTCCAGGAAGTCGAAGAGATCCTGCAGTGAGGTTGTGCCGTTGCTGTCGAAGTCGCCATTCCCGGCGAAGAACGAGGCGAGGAAGTCGAACAGATCCTGCAATCCGATCGTGCCCGAGACGTTCCAGTCGCAGAAGCACCCAGGCGTGTAGCCGTGCAGCTTCAGTTGCCATGAGGTGAACGTGCCCATTGCGAGGGGTGTGAGGTCCGCCACGCGGATGGTCCAGTTGCCGGCCGCACGCTCTTCCCAGAACCGCACGCTGGTGAACGTGTACGCGTTGTATCCGCCGAAGGTTGTGTCGTTGCGGGTGGATGCGAGCACCGACTGCGTGCCGCTGGGCGAGGTGAGCACGATGCGGAGGTTGCCGATATTGGTGTGCGCGGCGACAAGTGTGACCTGTGCCCGCTCGACGAGCATCGGCCCGGTCACCTGAACGCTCGAGGCGATACCCTCCGGGTTGTTGTCCGGGATCGGCAGTCCGATCGGGATGACCGCGAGCACATTCGAGGATTCAACGGGACGATTGGTCCAAGTTGAAGCGAGCGCGACGGCCGCGCCCGCGTCGATCGCGCCGAAACCAAAGAGCTCACTGCCGAGCCGAAGGTCACCCGCGCCCGAGCCGTTGAATGCCCATGAAGCATCCGCGGGGGTGCACCGGCGCGCCGAGCGGATGAGCACGTGCTGCACATCGCGCCAGGTCAGGTTCGGGTTGGCCTGAAGCACGAGCGCGGCCACGCCCGCCGCGATTGGTGAGCTGCTCGACGTGCCGCCAAAGGTTGCGGTGTACCCGTTGTTGCCGCTGGTCGTGAAAATGCCCACATCGCTGCTGCTGAAGAGATCATAATCCGAAGTGGTGACGAGCATGAGTGCCGAGCCCGGCTCGGAATAGATCGACCTGCGGTCAAAGAAGTCGATCGCACCAACGGCGATTGAGAATCGGTTTGATGCGTACGGATCGTAATCGACGCGGTCGTTGTTGCTGGCCCCACCGTTGCCACCCGCCCACACAATGATCTCACCCTTGCCAGCACGCCCGTTGATCGCGGCATCCTCAATCCCTGCAAGCTCCAGCGGGTCGATGACCGAGATGCGACCGTTGTCGAACGGACCCCATGAGTTGGTCTTGATGTCGTTGAGATTGTTGGCGAACGCGAACGCGGCGTTGATCTGTGATGGCGAACCGTAATACAGGCGTGAGACCTTCGCGCCCCAGGCAACGCCCGCGCCACCAATGCCGTTGTTGGCGACGGCCGCGACAAGCCCGGCGGTGGATGTCCCGTGATCGGCCTGCCCCGCGGCCGGTTGGCTGGCATCGGCATCGAAGTTGGCGGCAATGTCCTGATGCGTGATATCCCATCCACCTTCAAGCACACCAACGGTAATGCCGGTTCCGGTGTAGCCCGCCTTCCAAGCACCATCGGCGTTGATATCGGCGGCGACATTGGTCGTATTGATCAGATGCCACTGCTGCGGGATGCTCGGGTCGGTCGGCACGGTGTTGCGCAAGGTCTTGGGCCACTCGATATCGAGGTAGGCCAGTTCGAGATCGCCAAGCGCGCTGAGCCGCGTGGCGAGTGCGATGGCAGCGCGAACACTGGCGGTATCGGCATAGAAGAAGCGGCGCATGGGGCTGCCGGGTGCCGCATCAGGGCGCGCGGGCGAGACCTTGGCCTCGCGTCCGACCGCGCGGGCGGCGGTCTGTAAATCGTTGGCACGGATGATGACCCGCGAGTTGAATGTGTACCCGGCGGTTGTCGGTGGCTTGAGCGTGGGTTCTTCGCGTGATGCCGCGCTGGTGGGCGCATCGAGCGTGGCGATGAGGAACGCGACCGGGCCCTGGTGCGTTGGGACCACCACCCGCGTCGCGGCCACTTTGGCCGAAGCCTTGAGGGGCGTGCTTGGCTGGTCGGCGGCATCGGCGGCGAGCGCGGAACCACAGAGGGCTGAACCACAGAGGAACACCAACCCGGCAACGGCGAGCTTGGGTGCGAACATGGGTGCGAACGAGGGGATGTACATCCGTGGAGATCCTTGTCACAGACGATCCGATGTCCGGGCCGGTTCGGATGCAGTTTGTTTGTGGCCGCGAACGGAGTTTAAGCCTCCCACAGGATCGGGTGGTTGTGGGTCGTCCTACCGGATACCGAGCGGATCGTCCGTCGGGGGAACGGCACGCGCGGAATCACCGCCAGATTCGGGCGTTGGTGTGCGTGCTTATCGGATGCGTGTCGCCTGCCATGGAGACCGCTCCATCGTGCCCACAGGGACCGAGCGATCGCGCGACTCAGCAACCGACTGGGCGCGCGAAGTAACAGGTGAAGAAGTCGAAGATGTCTTGAACGGAGGTCGCACCATCGGTATTGAAATCGCCCGTGTTGGTGAAGAAGCTGTTGAGGTAGTCGAAAAGGTCTTGCAGGGTGAGGCCGCCGACACCGTTCCAATCGCACGGGCAGAGGATGCGTGTGCCCGATGAGGTGAGGTTGGCCGTCGTTCCGATCGCAATGGTCGATGACGAGATGGTGAGTGCGAGCAACAGGTTTGGCCCGCCGCAGACCAGCGGAATGCCGGTCGGGATGCTGAAGGGAGTGGGGGGGAGATCGACGGGCGTGGTGGTGGCGGGTGGGGCCAGATCAACCGTCAGGGTGTTCGTCACGGTCGCGGCATCACCGTTGAGGACGATGGTGCCGGAGAAGACGATCGGCACTTGCTGCGGGGCGGTGGGGAGCGGCGCGCCGGTGAGCGATGCGGTTGCGTTGACATCGACCAGCATGGGAATGGCGAATGTGAAGGTGTTTGCGCCCGCGGGAGTAAGCGTGCCCAGCGCGGCGCCTTCGGGTTGAATGGCCGTGAGCTGCGAGACGGTCACGTTGCCGACGGGGAGTGAGATGGCCGTGAGGAAGGGCTGTGAGCACGTCGGGTTGACGGTGCAGAAGGTCTCGTAGCGGAAGTTGCTGAGGCTGGCCGCGATGGTTGCCGACGAAGTGCCGAGGAGGTTGAGCGACAGTCCGCGCACGCTTGAAGAGCTGGTGGCGGGATTGATGCTGAGCGTGAACGCGCCGGTGGGGCGGATATTCATTCCGTTACCCGAGGCGGCAATGGCCCCGGAGATGATGATGGGTTCGTTGGTGGTCGGCGTGAAGTTGCCGCAGGTGACGAAGAAGGGGAAGCTGAATGTGCCGCGCTTGGTGCGCGTGGGGGGAGTGGCGGTGGTATCGCCGGTCATGTTGCCGGCGAAGGGCGCACTTGCGCTGGCGGTGTAGCCGACTGAGCTCGAGGCCGAGGTGATCGTGAAGGTGTAGGTATCCGCAGCGCGGGCGGCGTGCTGGCTGAAGAGCGTGGCCGCGACGAGTGCGATGAATGGTGTAGATGCATGGGATCTCATGGACCAGGTTTCCTTATTCGTGGCAAGGGCGAGCGCGCAGAACGACCATCAACAACCGGAGCGTAAACCTATCACCGAATCGAAGGTCCGGCCACAGCCAGTGAGAGTTATCCGACCCTATTTTTTCGGGGCTTTCTTTTCTTTGCCGATGACGACATCGACCGCATCGCGGACTTTGCGGGCATCGATGACTTTGCCGGCCCGCTCAAGCAGATCGGCGTACTTTCGACCGACGGCGACGTACATGCTGCCCGCCGCGAACTCGTTGGACATTCTGTCGGGCTTGGTTATGCGGCTAAACCCATTCTGGTAGAGCGCGAGTGCTTGTTCGGGCTTGCCCTGCCGCTCGAGCAGACGCTCGGCGTTACGGAGTGCATCGAGGATGATCGTTCCATCGTTGGCGTAACGCTCGATGCACTCGGTGTACAAATCCCAGGCGCGGGTTGGTTTTTTGGCATCCTCCCACATCTGGCCCTGTGCGAAGCGCACGGCGGCGGCAAGATCCTTTCGCTGGTTGAACTTGCCGTGCAGCCATTCCCACATCTTCTCCTGCTGCTCGATGGGCGTGATGACCTGTATCATGGGTGAGAGCATGGCGAAGGCGAAGTCGGGATAGTCGTCGCCGCAGAGTTCGATCACGCGCTTTGACCAGAGATCGAGCTGCTCACCGGAGAGCTTGCGAGCGGTGGCAAGTCGGGCGACCATCTCCCATCCTCTGCGCGAGGCGGTGGAGAATCGGAGGCCTGACTCGATGAGTTGAAGCTGCGTGGCCACGCCGAGCGGTCGCGGAACGGTCGGTGGCTTGGGCACATCGCTGGCCAACTCGGGCGGATAGTGGGTGTTTGCGAGCTGGATGGCCGCGAGACGCTCGGCGGCATCGAAGCAGGCGACGGCCTTGGCTCGATTCTGATTCCGGCTGTTGTTGAGGTATCCTGCGGTGAGTGCGATGTATCCATCAGGCACGGTCTTGCCGGATTGTGGGTCGAGCACATCGCCGCGAAGACTCTGGTATTCCTCGTAGCGGCCCTCATCAAAGTCCCACTCGAACTTGCTGCCGATCTGCTTGAGGTACCCGACCCATGCGTGGGCGACATCGGACCCGCGCGCCCCGACGATGACGGTAGGAATGCCGATGGCGCACCCGACATTTGCGGCGAAGTAGGCCTGCTCGACACAGACGCCCCCGACCTTCTTGATGTTCATCAGCGTGTAGCCGCCTGCCTGGCTGAGAATCTTCTTCGGCCGGCCAAACTCGAACGCGCCGCTGTCATACACGATCGATCCGTAGAGCCTGCCGACCTGTCGATTGCCGCTGTAGCCTTTCTGGGCCCAGTTGAGTTCTTCGATCGAGACCGGCGTGCTGACCACAAAGGCGAGCAGTTCGGGCGCGTGGCCCAGACTGCCGGTCATTCTGTCGAAGTTGGTGCTGAAGTACTCGAAGAGTTGGACCACGCGTTCTTCGTCGAGGGGAGCGGCGCTCCGAAGCTCGCCATCAAAGACGATGCAGAACGCAGCGACGAGGTCGTCGAGACGTTGAGGCTTCTTGCCGGACTGCTTGGCGCGTGGGTCGGTGGCCGGAGGATCCTTCACGCGGTCGGGGAACTTATCGGCAAGAAGTTTGAGCACGCGGAGCGCCCCGGCCGTGTTGTCGTCTGGCCCGATCGCATCGAACACGGTGGCCGAGAGGTAGGGGTTGGCGGCGAAGAGCGCCTTGAACGGCGCAACCTGTTCGGGCTTGAAGTGCCCGAGCGCACGGATCTGACGGCGGAGCAGGTCGATGTCGTGCAGCACATCCATGTCGCGAGCGGGATCGAAGTAGGCGATCGCGACATCAAAGAGGCGATCGATCTCGGGGCCGAAGCTGCTTACGCTCGCGCTCGAACGGAATCGCGTTTCAAGCTCGAACAGTTGTGCGCGGAGGTAGGCGCTGAAGGCGTCGCTCGGGGCATTGGCCATGCTCGGCGCGGGGGGCTGACCTTGCGCGATGGCGGGAAGGCCCTGCATGGCCAGCGAGATGGCCGCGGCGAGAAGGGTTGTGAGCGGGAATGATGGTCCTCGGATCATGGTGTAGTTGTACCGCAAGTGTGTCGGGGGAGTCGAAAGTGGCTGGATAACTTTTCGGAATGGTGGCCAAATCCGAGAAGTGGAGTCTAGTTCTCATCGGTTCACGTATCGTAAGTCTCGTGTTATCAGACGTATGTGAGGCTCGGTTCACATTTTCCCCGGATTTTGGGGTTGGATTACTTCCCAGAACTCCCTAAAATGGATGCTGCGCGACTCGGCGATTGAAACCTGTGCGTACGCGGCTGGAGCTCGACCATGTTGATGTGTTCTTGGCAACGCCGGATACGCGGCGGAGCGGTGGTGGGTCTGCTGCTGGCAGCGCAGGGCGTTTTAGCCCAGGAGACGTGCCAGACCGCGACTCCTGTCACGATCGGTACGGCGCTGATCGGCTCGAACGCCGGTGCGGTTACCGACGTTCAGGCCGAACTCTGCGCGCCGACCTCGCGCGATGTCTGGCACACGTTCACACCGAGCGTGACGGGCCTGCACACCATCGCGCTCTGCGGGTCGAGTTTCGACACCGTGCTGGCGATGTACGACCTTTGCGGCAACCTGCCCATCGCGTGCAACGACGATGCGTGCGGGCAGCAGTCGCAGTTGGTGCTGCCGCTGACGGCTGGCCAACCGTATTGGGTGCGCATCGGGGCAAGCGGGGCCGACTCATCAGGCGGTACCTACCGACTGACGATCAACGGGCCGGGCCCTTCGCCGAGCAACAACGCCTGTGGCACGCCGATCGCGCTGCAGCCGAATCAGACGATCTTTGCCACCTCGGTGGGCGCAACGGGGACCGACCAATCCAACGGGTGCGGAACGGGCGACCGTGGGGATGTGTGGTTCAACTACGCACCGCAGGCGAACGGGCCGCACATCATCGAGGTGTGCTCGACCTCGTTCGACACGGTGCTGAGCGTTCATAACAGTTGCGTCTTCGTGCAGACGCTGGCGTGCAGTGATGATGACAGCGTCGCGGGTTGCGGGGGCGTTGGCTCGCGCGTGGTCTATAACGCGACGGTCGGACAGCCGTTTCTTGTCCGCGTGAGCGGGGCGGGCGATGGCTTCGGCCCTTTCGCGATCACCCTCTATACCGCACGAACGAACGATGTGTGCAGCAATGCGATCTCCATACAAACCGGTGTTGCGCTGGCGGGGGTCATCACCCCGGCGGTAGGGACAGAGACGACCACCTCGTGCGCACCTTCGGCGGGCGATGTCTGGTACGTCTATCGCGCGACGGTCAGCACTCCGCACACCTTCAGTGTCTGTTCAGCAACCTTTGATACCGTCGTTTCAGTCTTCACAGGCTGCCCGGGCACGCCGGGCGCGGTTGAGATCGGGTGCGATGACAACGGGTGCGGCGTGGGTGGTGTTGGTGCATCGCGGCTCACGGTGGATCTGAACGTGGGTGATTTTTACTATGTGCGTGTGGCCGGGCGTGTGCAGGGTGGCGCGGCGGGGTTCGGCAACTTCATGATTCTTGCTCAAGTTACGGCGCCGGAGAACGATCAGTGCGCCAGCGCTTTGCCGCTGCTGGCGGGTGTTCCGGTGGTGGCGACGACCTCGGGCGCGAGCGGGAACGATGTGACGAGTTGCGGCGTGAATGATGCCCGCGATGTCTGGTACGCCTTCACCCCGGCGACGGGCGGGTTTTATGAGTTCAACACCTGCGGTTCGATCATCGATACCACCATGGCCTTGTTCAGCGATTGCTCGATGCAGATGGCTTGTTCGGACGACGAGCCGGGGTATTGCGGGGCAAGCTCGCGGGGCTCACAGTTGCTGCGCTCGCTCATCGGCGGCACAACCTACCTTGTGCGCATCGCGGGTGTGAACGGGATTGCGGGAAGGTTTCAGCTTGTCGTGAACCGCGTGCCTCCGAGCAACGATACGTGTGGTTCGGCTCTGGCGGTCTCTGCCGGTGTGCCGGTCAGCACATCGCTGAATGGGGCAACACCATCGGCACTCACGGCGTGTGTTGAGGCCGAGACTGCGGATGTCTTTTACACGTTTACGCCCTCGCAGACCCGCGCGTATCGGCTTGATACGTGCGGGTCAGTCGTGAAGGTCGGACTGAGCGTCCTTGATGCCTGCGGATCGTTCCAGCAACTGGCCTGCGCTCTCGACGATGGCGGCCAGTGCGGAGGTCTCAATGGCAGCGCGGTGTCGCCCGTGCTGAGTGCGGGTGTTGCCTACATCATCCGCGTCGCGGCCATGGCCGACGAGGTTCCCGCGTCGTTCCAGTTGCTCATCACGCCGATCGATGCGCCGAACGATATCTGCGATCGCGCCACGGTCCTATCGGTTGATCAGGCCCTGGTGGCGACCAACCGCGGAGCTTCCGGGACAGACATCACACCCTGCGGCATGAACGACACGCGCGATGTCTGGTTCAAGTTTGTCGCGCCATTGAGCGGCAGCTACGAGGTTTCAACGTGTGCCGAGGGCGCTGTGCTCGATACTTCGCTGGCGATTTTCCTGGGCTGCCCGGGGACCGGGGGCAACTCCATCGTCCCCATCATGTGCAACGATGACGATGCAGGTTCTTGCCCTTCGTCGATACGACTCTCGCGCATCGTCGCGAGGTTGGAGGCTGGGCAGGAATACCTTATCCGTGTCGCGGGCTTTAACGCGACCGAGGGTGGGTTTGTGCTGTTGGCCCGATACTCCAAGCCTGCCAACGACACCTGTGCCGCGGCGCAGAACATCGGCATGGGGACATTTGTCTACGACACGCTGGGCGCTGAGAGTGACCCCATCGTGCCTGATGGTGGGTGCGGGCTGCCGATTAACCAGGTGCTTTACGATGTCTGGTTCAGGTTTACGGCCAACAGCACCGAGCCATTTATCGCGAGCGTCTGCAACAGCACGTTTGACACAACGATGACGGTGGCGATGGCCTCGATCGGGTGTGGCGGGGGCCAGATGCCGCTGATCGCGTGTAATGATGATTACAACTGCGACGACAACGCCGCGACGGCGGATATTCAATCGCGAGTGACGTTTTTGGGCGCGGCGGGCCAGTCGTACCTGATCCGGGTTGGTTCGCGATCGGGTGCTCGTGGCGCGGGCGAGTTGACGGTGGTCTCGGCGGGCGCAAGCTGCCCGTGCGATTGGAATGGCGCTGGCGGTTTGACGATGCAGGACCTGTTCGATTTCCTCGACTCGTGGTTCCAGGGCCAAGGCGATTTCAACGGATCGGGTCAATCCAACGTTGGCGATATCTTTGACTTTGTCGGGTGCTTTCTTGCGCCCCCGCCAGCATGCGGGGCTTGATCGTGATGTTGGCCTGTGATGTTGGCCGTGATGTCGGCCGTGATGTCGGCCGGAGATTCAAGTCCTGATAATGTTGGGCGTACGGGCACATTGCGCAGAAATTGGTGAAACCGGACAGGCTCGGGAAGCGCAAACCTTGCAGGAAAGTCTCGATGGTCAACTTCGACCAGCTCAAGACCGGAATTCTTGTCAGGTCTGGGCGCAAATGGACGAAACCTTTGGGTGTTGAGGTCCTGATGGTGTCGGTCGGGCGGTGGGCGTTCTGAACATGGTTTGGCGACAGGCCGCGGGAAGGGTTCGCGGCTTGGAGCAAACCCGAAAGAGGAGGTCTCTGTGAAGAATTGTTCGCCGTGTACAGGTCGATCCAACCTGTTTTTTGGCCGGGGTATTTGGAGCGGAGTTGCCGCCACGCTCGCCGCGGGGCTCTTGACCGCTGGCGCGATGGCGCAGTCGGTCAGACCAACGCGCGATGGCGCGGCGGTTGACGCTTCAATCGCCAAAGGGGTTGTTGCGGGTTCGATGGATGCGAAGTCCGGGTCCGAACTGACCTCCACATTCGCGGCCCAGCAGAAGCTGCTGTTTGAAACGCCGCAGCGCGGCTTTACGCAGCGCGGCTCGCCGCCGCTTGGCGGAGGATGCCAGACGGCGGACAATGCCCAGGCGTTTAACTACACGGCGTTTCAGGTTGCCGACAACTTCAACGCCGCTTCGACCGGCCAGGTCACTTCGATCTCATGGACGGCGGCCTATCGCAACGGTGCGGGCGCGGCGCCATCACCCTTTGTCAACGGCACACCGCCCGCGACCGAGACGTTTCAACTTCGGTTCCTCAACGATGCCGGTGGCAGGCCGGGCACGGTGATCGGTGCACCGATCACGCTCACCAATCCGATCCGCATCAACTCCGGCGCGCCGCTCGGCGCACTGACGGTCTGGGATTACACGGCGACGTTTGCGGGTGGACCGAACGTCACGGCGGGCACCTGCTACTGGGTTGAACTCCGCAACACCAGCACGCTGGGTGCAGGATCAAACGTCTCGTTCTGGCTCGCGGCGGCGGCTCCTCCGGGCGATACGTTCTCATACATCGCTCCGCCCGCTCCGAGCTGCACGAATGGTGGATATACGCCGTTCGATGTCAATATCGGTGATCTGACCTTCTGCCTCAATGTGCAGTTCAATCCGCTCGATGGGCTCAACTGCCCGCTGCCGACGGTGCCCGCGCCCGCGTGCAACAACCCGCAGGGCAATGGGCACGGACTTACGGTCTCGGGCACCGGTATCTTCAGCATGTCACAGGGTTCGGCGACAGTCGGGACCGGCGGTCGCTTCCAGTGCGCCGAGAAGTTCCAGATCGGGCCGGGCGGCGGCGGCAACCTCAACTCCGTCTGTTTCTGGGGCTTCTTCATTGCGCAGTCCCCGGGTCAACGGGTCGAGCCGTGCTCCAAGAACTTTGATGTCATCATCTGGAACAGCGACGCGACGACCGGGTTGCCATCGACCGTTGTCGGGCAACGGCGAGCCAACGTTGATGCGGGGGTGACCTCGACCCGCGGCCAGGACGCCGCGTTCAACGATATCTTCACGGTTGAGTTTGCCGGCAACCCCATCGCGCTGTCTGCGAACACCTGCTACTGGCTCACCATTTCGCACCTGCACACTCCCACCAACACCGCGCTTCAGGGTCAGTTTCTGTGGGGCACGGTGCCCGACAACGCGGCGGACCCATTGCTGAACAACACGTTTGCTATTCGGACGTTGACCGCAGCGGGTGTGGTCGGCGCATGGCAGAACGCTGCCAACATCGGTGCCAACGCCAACAACATGTCGTTCCTTCTCAACCTCGGCCCCGTCGTCCCCACGACCTGCGCCCTGCCCACACCACCCAATGACACGTGCGCATCGGCCGCGCCGCTCCCGTTGACGGGCGCGGTGGTCACGGGCTTTAACGCCAACGGTTCGTCCGAGGCCCTGCCCGGCTGCGCGTTTGATCTGGTGGTTGGCCCGACCGTCTGGTACACCTTCACCGGCACGGGCAACAACGTCACGCTCACCACCTGCAACGCGGGCACCAACTTTGACACGATTCTCGCGGTCTATTGCGCACCCAATGGGTGCGCGGGTCCGTTCAACTGCGTCGGTGGCAATGACGATGGCGCGGCGGCCTGTGGCGTCTTCGCCACGGCTTCAACCGTGACGGTGCCGACGGTTGCTTCGCAGCAGTACTTTGTCGTTGTTTACGGGTCGCAGATCTTCAACGATGTGGGCCAGACGACCGCCACGTTCTCAAGTGGCAGCTTTGCCCTCAGCGCCACGCAGGGCGCGGCCTCGGTCGCTCCGCCCACGTGCGCATCGCTCCAACGCTGCGTGCTCGATACCGAGGTCTTCGACTTTGCCGAGGTCGATCCGTGCGGAACCGGAACGGGTATCGACACCAACAACGCCTGCCTCAACGCAACGCTCTACCCCGCGCTCGGTCAGGTGGCCAAGGGCACGCTTTCAACATCGGGTCAGGCACGCGACATTGATCTCTACCGTCTTCCCGCCGCGGCCAATGGTCAGACCGTCTCGGTCTCCATCCGGGCTGAATCGCCCGTGATCGTGCAGATTCTCAACGAGGCGACCGGCGCGTGCGGCGCGGCGTTCACGGTCGTGCCCAATACGACGCTCTTCATCACCTTCTGCCTTGATCTTGATCTGCTGCTGTTTGAGGCCGCGTTGCCCTCGGCGGGCAACAACTACATTCTGCTCACCATGCCAAACTTCGATGGCAACCCCTGCGGTGTTGCGCCTAACTCTCAGAACGATTATCGACTGCTCGTCGGTCTCTCACCCTCGGGTGCCTGCTGTGTTGATCAGTTCACAGCGTGTACGGTCGGCACGATCTTCGCATGTGCCGACTCGGGCGGCACCAACTTCTTTGCCGATACCCCATGCGTTGTCGGTGCGGGGCTTGATGTCTGCACCATCACCGGTGGTTCGTGCTGCCTTCCTGACAACACCTGCCAGGTGGTGCCGAGCGTGAATGTGCCGACCAACACCGATTGTGCGGCCACGGGCGGAACCTTCACGGCCGGGCTGGCGTGCGACCCCAACCCGTGCGGCGCATCAACCGGCGCCTGCTGCTGTGGCTCGACGTGCAGCATCACTTCGGCGGCGGCCTGTGTGGGCACCAACCGGGCATTCGCGGGCAACGGCACGGCGTGCAACCCGGTGGGCAATAACAGGGTCCCCTGCTGCAAGGCCGACTTCAACCACTTCCTTGGGGCCAACAACCCGCAGGTCACTGTGCAGGACATCTTCGACTTCGTCGGCAGTTGGTTTGCCAACGATGCGTGCGCGGATATCACCAACACGGGTTTGCCGCTCACGATTCAGGACATCTTCGATTATCTCAGTGCCTTCTTCGCCGCGCCTGTCGGCGGCGGGTGCTGAGCCAATCATCGGTGCGGCCTGTTCATGCTGTAGACGGACTGTACAACATCAGGCCGATCGCCATCAGATTCGTGCGGAACCCGCGCCAGCGCGCGGGTTCCCGCCTTTTTAGAAACGGTGTGTGTCGCGCGTGTGAGCGCGACAAGCAGGCTGGTTCGCTTCTGAGCCCTTTGAGGTGATGAACCATGATTGGCCAGCGGGTTGTATGGATGTTGGGACTGGCGCTGGGCCTGGCTTGTGCTTGCCGCGTGTATGCGCAGCCATTGAATGATGATTGCGGAAGCGCCACCGCGATCACCTCGGGCGCGACAGTCTTCGGCACAGCCTTTGGTGCGACCAACGATGGCAACTCAGACTGCAACCTCGAACTCGTGGGCGATGTCTATCACTCGTTTGTGCCGCCCGTGGCGGGAATATACACCTTCACGCTCTGCGCGGGCACCAACTGGGACACGGTGCTCTCAATGCACGTTGGTTGCCCGGCCGATGTGACGACGCAGGTGGGGTGTGATGACGAAGGGTGCAGGCCATCGGGATCGGTGGGCTTTGGGTTTGCTTCAAGCCTTACGATTGTGCTGCCCGCCGGGGTGTCGTACATCGTGCGCATCTCGGGGTACGACGAGTTTGCCATCGGCGATGTCTATTCGCTGAGGGTCATCGGTCCAACCACGCCCACCGGCGCGTGCTGCCTGTCGGGTGTTTGCAGTGTGCAGACGGGGCTCGTCTGCACCACCGCAGGCGGAAGCTATCGGGGCAACTACACCGCCTGCGAAGCACCCTCGGGCATCGTGACGTATTACACTCCGGCAACAGTTCCGCTGATGATTCCCGACAACGCGCCCGCCGGTGTATCGAGCGCGGTCACGGTTGCTGATGGCTTCACCATCGGTGATGTGCGACTCGACCTGGAGATCAACCATACGTTTGTGGGCGACCTCTCGGCCACGCTGACGCATGGCGGGCGTGTGGCCACGCTCTTCAAGCGCATCGGCGGCGGATCGACGGGCGATGACAGCAACCTTCAGGGCCTCTACACCTTCAGCGATACCGGCGCGCAGACGATCTGGACGGGTGCGATCGTGGCGTTCGACACGTTGAGCGTGATTACCAACGGGCCGTATCGGGCGGTAGATGAATACGCCAACACGGTCTCGCTGCGCTCGGTCTTCACAGGGTTTGGTTCGGAGGGCACGTGGACGCTCAACATCACCGATAACGCGGCGTTTGATACCGGAACAATTGTCAACTGGCGGCTGGTGCTTCAGAGTTCGGCGGGCGATGTGTGCGATGCGAGCGGCGGGGCGTGCTGCGTTGGCTCGATCTGCCAGATCGCCGTTCCCGGTGCGTGCGTCGGGCCGGGCCTGAGCTTCGCGGGCACGGGTGTTGCGTGCAACGCACAAGGCGACAACTTCGTGCCCTGCTGCCGCGCTGACTTCGGGCATAACGGGACGGTCAGCGTGCAGGATCTCTTCGACTATCTGGCCGCGTACTTTCAAGGGCTTCCCACGGCCGACTTTGGCGGCGGCGGTCTTTCACTGCAAGACCTGTTCGACTACCTCGGGGGCTTTTTCACCGGGTGTCCCTGAGGCATTGTGCTTGCGCTGTGCGGTGCTGACCGCAACGGTACACTTCAAGCATGAGCGCGAGCAACGGTCACACTAGAAAGGCACAGCCAGCGAAGGTGGTCACTCCTCGTTCGGCGCACGAGCGAGAGCAGCACCTGCGGTGGTTGCTCGAAGTGACGCAGCTTCCGACCGCGAGCGGACGCGAGACGCGCGTGACGGAGTGGGTGAAGCGCTGGGTTGCGGAACGTGCGGATCTTGTGTTGAAGGAAGACCGGGCGGGCAACCTGGTGATCATGCCCCGCAAGTCGTGGGTTCGCAGGTCATCGGGCAGCAAGGGTGGTGCGGGCGCGCGGCCTATCTACTTCACGGCCCACCTCGACCATCCGGCTTTTGTGGTCGAGCGTGTGATCGGGCCGGGCACGGTTGAACTGGCGTTTCGCGGCGGGGTGATGGATGCGTACTTCCAGAACGCGCGCGTTGTGATTCATCCCGAGGGTTCGGGCCGATTGCCCGCGCTGAGCAGGCCGCTGCCGATAAGGGCGGTGTTGACCGGCGAAGGCGCGGGCGTGCTTGCGAGTGGAAAGGGCGAACGGCTATTCAAGACCTATCTCGCGGATATGGATCAGGTCGGTGGTGAAGATGATGAGGGGCCATCGAGTGTTCAGGTTGGTGATATCGCGGTGTGGGATCTGCCGCCGGCAGAGATCGACGGGGCGGGAATCGTGCATACCCACGCCTGCGACGATCTCGCCGCGCTCGCGGCCGCGCTGAGCGCGTTTGACGTGCTGCGCCGTGCAAGGGCCGGGGGCGCGAGCGTGCAGGATGTGCGGCTGATCTTCACGCGGAGTGAGGAGATCGGCTTTACCGGTGCCATCGCGGCGTGCAAGCTCAAGACCATGCCGAAGAATGCGCGGGTGATCGCGCTCGAGAACTCGCGGAGCTTTGCCGATTCGCCGATCGGCGGCGGGCCGATCGTGCGTGTGGGCGACCGGATGAGCGTCTTCAGCCCGCGCCTGACCGCGGCGTGCGCGCGTCGGGCCGAGCAGTTGGCCGCGGTGGGTGGAGTTGTTGAGACGCAGCCCGGCATCAAGTGGCAGCGCAAACTGATGGCCGGTGGTGCGTGCGAAGCGACGGTCTTTTGTGCGTATGGCTATGAGGCGACGTGCCTCTGCCTGCCGCTTGGCAACTACCACAACATGTCCGACTTGGCGGAGGTGCAGGCCGGTACCCACGGCGCGGGCGCGAAAGGCCCGGCCCGCATCGGGCGCGAGTTCATCGCGCGGAGTGATTACGAGGGATTGGTCGAACTGCTGGTGGCGATCGGGTTCGATCTGCCCGAGCCCGACCCTGCGATGGCGAGGATCGAGAAGCTCTATGAAAAGCACGAGTTTGTGTTGAAGGAAGGGAAGGCCAAGAGCGTGACCAGAAGGGCCAGAGCCAGCAAGCCGCGAACGAAGTGAGCGGTAGCGCATGATGGATCAGTTGCCGCAAGATGAAGATCGACCGCATCAAGATCAAGCGTGTTGCCACCGGCGAACAGGCCGCGGCGTGGGCGCGGGCGTTACAGGATCCTTCATGGCACGCGGGTGCCGCGGTCTTGAAGGATGAGCCCCGATCATCATGGGTGCGTCGCGCGAACATGATGGGCAGGGATGTGGTGGTGAAGTGTCGGCTTCTGAACACGGTGGGGCGCAGATTCAAGAGCGCGGTCGGGATGGGGCACGGTGACAAGCAGTGGCGAGGAGCGGAACTGCTGACATCAAAGCAGATCATGACGGCGCGGCCACTCGCGCGTGGCGCGGCGAGAGTTGATGGGGCTCATGTCGAGTTGCTGGTTCTCGAATATCTCGCCGGCCCGACGTTGCTAGAGGTGATGGATGCGGTTGTGCGGGGGGCACGGGGGGTGGGGGGGGTGGGGCCGCCGGTTCGCACGCAGCACCGAATCGCCATCGCGGTCGGACGCACCATACCTCAGCTCATACGTGCAGGAGTCTGGAATCGAGATCACAAGCCTTCAAATCTGATTGTGCTCGATCCTGATGCGGCGGAGATTCAGATCGCATTGATCGACTGCGTGGGAATCAGGCGATATGGCTTTATGGGGGTCGATGAATGCGAGGCCGAGAGCATGGCCGCGGCGTTGATCACAGAGCCGATCGGCTGCGATTGTGCTCCGCGCCGTGCATTATGGATGCGAGCAGTTTGTGCGATGTACAGTTCATCGGCACGAGCTGCCTCGCCAGTAGCAGCACCGGAACAACTGAGGGAAATCATCGACACGATCAGCCGCATGATTCCAAGCAAAAGTGCCGCGCGGCCCAAGGTGAATCCGCTCGTGTGAACATTGATGCGTGCGGGAGTTCCGACTTCCTGGGCTGGACTTCCTGGGCTGGTGAAACTCATTGAACCCTCTCCCTAACCCCCTCCTGCGGGGAAGGGGGACCAGCACCCCTTGAGTACGAAGATCTTCCGGAAATGGTCCTGTCGGTTGCGTCTCACACACATGTTCAGGATCGTACGATGTGCTTATGGCAACCCGCACCGTCCGCGAAAACGTCTTCGACAAACCCGATGCGCCCGAGAGCTACGTGCGCAACGGTATTCGCAAGGATGTAAAGCCAGCCAAGCCCAAGGCGGGTACGGGCACACCCAAGGGTTCGACAAGCAAAGTCGAAGTTGAGACGCCGCCTGTGCCGGAGGCTCGACTCTTCAAGAGTTGGAACCACTTGACAACCGGCGCAGAAGCGAGTGTCTACCTCGGCGATTGTCGGACGCTGCTCCCCACGATTCCCGAGGTCAAGCGATCCACGCTCGACCTTGTCTTTGCCGATCCGCCCTTCAACTGGAGCCGCGGGTACGACGAGTGGAACGACAAGATGCCCGAGCGGGCCTATCTCGATTTCACGTTCGACTGGATCGACCTCTGCGTGAATGGATTGCGCCCCGGCGGCTCGCTCTGGATCAACATTCCCGACGACTGGGCGGCGGAGATCGTCTGCTATCTGAAGGGCCGGCTCGATCGCAAGCCCCCAGCACTCATGGCGATGCAGAACTGGTGCGCGTGGCACTACCGCTTCGGGCAGAACGCGGTTGAGCGGTTCATCAACAGCAAGGTTCACGCGCTCTACTTCATCAAGATTGGCCGCGAACATACGTGGAACCCGCAGGAGGTGCTAGAAGAGAGCGACCGACGCGCGATCTATGGCGACCTTCGCACCGAGAGCAAGAAGGACGGCATGCCCCCGGGGATGCGTGTGCCGATGGATGTCTGGTACGGCAAGTTCTGGGGGCGTGTGCAGGGGAACAACAAGGAGCGCCGGCACTACCACGACAACCAGCTTCCCGAGGTGTATCTGGAGCGCGTGGTGCGAGCGTGTTCAAACGCAGGCGATACGGTGCTCGATCCCTTTCTCGGCAGCGGAACGACCGGTGTTGTGGCGCACGCGCTCGGGCGCAAGTTTATTGGGTGTGAGTTCAGCGAGCAGAACGCAACCAACGCGGTGGAGCGCATGAAGGCCGGGCCGATCAGACTCGGGGCCTCGATCGGGCAGAGCTCGGCAATCTTTGAGCAGCGGCGCGTGCCGCGGGTTCCGCGAAAGAAGTCGCCCGCCGCTGACTGATGTTGCGGCGAATAGCCCGCGTTTCAGCGTCCATCGGGACGCATGTTCCCGTTCTCGCCCGCGCGGAGCGACCGCACCAGCAGAAACAGATCGGCGCCATCGGCGACCCCCGAGCGATTGAGATCGGGCTTCACGGGCGCGGGGCCCCATGCGTACGCATCTTCGATCGTGTTCGCACCATCACCGTTCACATCTTCTTTCACACGTCGAACCCGCGCCAGCGGATCACCAATCACAACTTGCTGCCAGCTCAGCAGCGGAATCGCCGTGTACGCGGCCTCGGCCCATGACATGTTGCCCAGCAGAAAGTTGCGGGTGATCTGAAGGTTGTCAGCAACGGTGAAGCTGAAAGGCTCCCAGACATTGCCGATGCCGAACGTGCCGCCCGAGGCGATGAAGTCCGAAAGCTGGGCTTGTGGAGTCGGCCCGACACCAAGCCCACCGAAGGCGCGTCCGTTGTAGCTTTCGATCGTATTGAAGATCGCGCCGGGCGCGTAGATGTACGAGGTCGGATAGGTTGTGCCCGCCGTGCCGGGCGATCCGTTGTGGTTGTTGCCATAGGTCGCCAGCAACATGATCGGATTGTTCACCACGATGCCGCCGCCATAGTTTACCAACGGGCCAACAAAGAACTGGCTCGCGCCCGCCGCAGCGTTGTAGCGAATGTTGGCCGCGGCAAAGCGACCATCGCCGGTCAAGAGATCGCGGGTCTGTTCGTAGTCATCGCCGCCGTTGGTAAAGCTGACAGGCCCGTCGTTGTCGATCTCCGAGTCGGCATCCGAGGTAAACTGAAGGCCATCCGATCCTGACTCGTCGAGAATGATGGTGGCGGTTTCGAGGTCGAGGGTGATGTTCTGTGCGCGATCGATCGACGCAAAGACCTGTGGCAGCGTCGGACCATCGAGCCGGCAGACCAGGTAGATGTCGCCAGCGGTGAGCGCCGAGGCGCCCACGGTCAGTGTGCGCCAAAGGATTCCGCCAAACCCGCCAACAGCAAGGTAGTTCTTGCCCGATTGAATGTTCATCGTGCCGTAGCCGCTGATGGGCTGAGTTGTTCGTGCAAACGGATTGAGAATGCCACCGTCGGATTTGGAATCGCCGAGTCCGCCGTTCTCACCGGTCTCCAGTGTCTGATTCAGCAGCGTGAGTTCCGAATCAACACTTGAATAGGTCACATCTCCGGCGTTCATCTCGGCCGCGGCCTGTCCGGGCTGATCGCCAGCGCCCGGGACATCAAAATCCAGAATGCGATGCGGCAGACCCTTGGTCAGCACAAGGCAACGAATCGTCCTTGAGAGGCTGTTGGTTGAAAGGTGCAGCCGCAGCGGGTTGCGGAGCTTGGCCACGAAGTTGGCATACGTGATATCGGTCGCGACCGGAAAGACACCACCACCCGAGAGCGTGAACAGATCGACGACCCGCACGCCCGGCCGCGCACCCGGCAGCCCACCCGTGCCGCCCGGCACCTTGCTCGAGCCGGCGTAATACTCGGCGACCGCCTTGCTGTCGGGGATGCGCGAGTCATAGACCACAAGAACCTGCGACTCTTTCAGATCGGCCCTGGCGCATGAAACACACGCCCCGAAAGAGATCAGGGCGAACAGGTACAAAGCACGCTTATCGGTCCGCATGGATTCAGCTCCAAGCCTAAATGTACGCGACCCGCGACGGCGGACAACAAGCAATCACGCTTGACAAGGGTCTGAGTGCAAACTTTACCGGTCCTTGTGAGGATGATGGTTGGTAAGCTCCTGGCACCATACGCTCATCCATGATCGATCACGAGGCAGTTACACTGCCCATCAAGGCGGTGCCGGGTGCCCGACGCGATGAAATTGTCGGATGGTTGGGCGACCGACTGAAGGTCCGCGTGAGCGCACCGCCCGAGGATGGCCGCGCAAACAAGGCGATATGCGTGTTGATCGCGCAAAGGCTGGGGATCAAAGCCTCGGCGGTCACTGTCGCGCGCGGGCAATCGAGTGCCGAAAAAACGCTGGAAATCACGGGCGTGACCGAGTTGCAGGTGTGGGCGTGCTGGCCTCGGCAGGGGTCTTAGGCAATGGTGCCGTAGTCGGCATGGGCACGGCGGCAGGCTGAACGGGCGCGGCGGCGTTAAACTTGTCAATCAGCTCGCGCGCTGTCTGAGTCCCCTCGATCTTGGTCAGCACTTTTTTACCGTCAAGCAGCACCACCGCTGGAATGGTCTGCACACCAAAGGCACGCGCGTGCCCTTTGTCTTTGTCAAAGTCGATCTTCACCGTCAGCGCGCGTGCCCGCAGCCACTCCATCAGTTCGGCGTTGGTCCAGACACGCTTATCCATCTCAGCGCAAGGCTCGCACGATGCGGCCGTGAACTCGACCACCAGCAACCGGGGTGGCTTGGCCTCCGATGCCTGCGCCTGCGCCTTGTCAAAGCCGAGATCCGCAAAGATCGTGGGCTTTGATGGACCGCCGAAGAACTGAACAACCACCAGCAGCACGATCAGGGCAACGATGCCAATGGCGATGGCGACGGACTTGGACATGATGAACTCTTCAGTTTCTGATCATCGACATCCGGCGAATGCCGGCCTGTCGGTCATCGTCGGTGGAGTGTACCGGATCCGTGAAGGAGCGATGGACCCCGAGCCCGAACCAAGCCCGGTCCACGTCCTCACGCTGATGCGTGGCCGGGCCATACGCCTTATGCCACCGTTACGGCCTTGTCCAAATACACATCCTGCACGGCGTTCAGCAACGCCACGCCATCCTTGATCGGCTTCTGAAACGCCTTGCGCCCGCTGATCAGGCCCATGCCACCGGCGCGCTTGTTGACCACCGCCGTGACCACCGCATCGTGCAGATCGCTGGCACCCTTGCTCTCACCGCCCGAGTTGATCAGCGGCACGCGCCCCATGTAGTTGTTGATGATCTGGTACCGGCAGAGGTCGATCGGATGCCCGCCTTTGCCGTGCTCATCGCTGCCGCAGAGCTCGGTGTAGACGCGCTTGTCCCACTTGCCGTAACTGCTGCCGCCGGAGTTGATGGCCGCGTAGCCGCCATTGTTGGTGGGAAGCTTCTGCTTGATGATGTCGGCCTTGATCGTTGCGCCCATGTGGTTGGCCTGACCGGTGAGGTCGGCCGAGGAGTGGTAGTCAACGCTCTTGCCATCCGCGCCGGTCACTTTGAAGTTGTTGTTCCGCGTGTAGCACCACAGCACGGTGACCATCCCGTATTGGTGGGCTTCCTCGAACATATCGCTCACATACGCGATCTCGTCGCGGCTCGAATCATTGCCAAAGTAGATCGTTGCGCCCACCGCCACCGCGCCCATTTCATAGCACTGCCGCACCGACCCAAAGTAGCTCTGCTTGAAAATGTTCGGATACGTCAGCATCTCGTTGTGGTTGAACTTGACCAGGAACGGGATCTTGTGCGCATACTTTCGCGCCACGCTCGCCAGCACACCCATCGTGCTCGCCACCGCGTTGCACCCGCCCTCGAGCGCCAGCTTGACGATGTTCTCCGGGTCAAAGTACGCCGGGTTCGGCGCAAAGCTGGCCCCCGCAGAGTGTTCGATACCTTGATCGACCGGCAGAATGCTGACAAAGCCCGTTCCACCCAGCCGCCCGTGGTTCAGAATTGTCTGCATGTTCCGCAGCACCGCCACCGGGCGGTCGGTGGAGACCATCACCCGGTCGATGAAATCGGGTCCGGGCAGGTGCAGCGCGCTCTTGCATACCGTCTTGGATTCGTAGCTGAGCAGTGACTTTGCTTCAGGACCAAGTACGCTGGCGATATCGATGGGCATGGTCGAACCTTGAAAAATCGGTCTGGCTGCTTTGAACACTCGCGGGTCGGGGCACACACGGGCGAAACTTCATATTCGTACGAATGACGTCGTACAACATGATATGCTCGACAGTCCATCCACGAGGAGGAATCGGGCGTTGCACCACTGAAGATTGCTCACTCCCGACGCCTGCGAATCACCGTCCAACCGCCCCCAAGCGCCCCCCACTCACCAAGTTGCCACCACGTTGTCACCCCCGGAGTCTGCCGTGACCTCTCTCCGAAATACCTGGTTGCGGAGCATTCGGCCGCGTGGCTCGGATTGGTCGTGGGGAATCGCGGCGTTTGTCCTGCATTTTTGCGAGTTCTTTTTCGCAATGCGCGGCATCCCCAACTCCTGGGCCTTCGTCCTTGCCACTTGGGGCACGGGGCTTCTCATCGGTCTTTGCCTCGCCTCGCGACCTTCAGCCTGGGGGTTGATCTTCATCGCCGGGGTCATGAGCGCACTGCTGGCCAACAACTTCGCGCAGGTGCATCTGGAGCAGTCAGAACTGGCCTCCGCACTTGCAGCCCTGATCGGGCCGGTGGTAGCCGTGCTTGCAGCTTCCGCAAGCTGGCGACTCGCGGGCCCGGGCGTGGGCCTGAAGTGGGCAAGGCCCGACCTCAACCACATGCGTGATGCGGTCATCGTGATCCTCATCTGCGGCTTGCTGGCACCTCTTGTGAGCGCGGGGTCTTCGCTCGCACTCGCCTCCATGTTCTTCGGGAACTCCGCCTCCTGCCCCTTCTCGTTCACATGGACCGCCGGCGCAGTCGGCTGCATCATCATCGTTCCGAGCATCCTCGCGTGGACGACATCGTGGCGCATCCTGTGGCGCAAGAGTCGTCGCCGCCTGCTTGCCGAGTTCCTTTGCTATGCCGCCTTTGCCGTCATCGTCGGCCTGACCTTCAACCTTCGGTTGGAAGGTTGGGCTCAGGTCGTGCTCCCGTCGGTTCTGGTGATTCCGATGTTTGTCGCCGCCATCATCTTTGGCCCGGTTGGCGCGGTTGCGACGGGGTTCATTCTGGCGGTGGCCGCCGAGGGGTTCACCTCATCACGCATGGGCCCGTTCGTGGGTCTGTTCAACTCGCCCGGCGATCGCATCATCGCTTTTCAGGTGCTTGCGGCCATCAGCGCATCCGGAAGCCTGCTTCTCGCGGCCTCGATCGCCGAGCGGCGAAAGTTCCTGGCCTCGATCGAGACCGAGCGCGAACGTCTCGACCTTGCCGTGCGCGGTTCATCACTCGGCATCTGGGATTGGGATATCGAGTCCGATATCACCAAGTGGACAGGCAGCATTCAGCATCGGCTCGCGGCCACAAGTCATGTCGCTGGCTCGGTATGGGCCCGGGCGTTGCACCCTGAAGACCGAGAGCGCGTTCGCGCGAGCATCGATGCCCACCTCACGCGCGGAGCACCCTACGAGGTCGAGTATCGACTCCAGTTCAACGATGGAAGCTACCGTTGGCTCGCCTCCCGCGGCCAGTCCGTGCGCGATGGCAGCGGCAAAGCTGTTCGCATGGTCGGCACCGTCACCGATATCACCGACCGCGTCGAGGCAACATCAAGGCTGAGCGACAGTCAAGCGCGATATAAGAATTTTATCGAACACAGCACCGAAGGCATCTGGCGGGTCAGCATCGATCCACCAATTTCGACGGCTCTTCCCGCCGCCGAGCAGTCGCGGCTGATCTTCGAGCGTTCGGTCTTCGCCGAGTGCAACGAGGCCATGGCCCGGATGTACGGGCTTGAGAATTCGAGCGAACTTCTTGGTCTCGAAGTCGCGCAGGTGCTCCCCCCTTTGGACCCTCGCAATGTTGCCTTTATTCTCGCTTTCATTGCTGCCGGATATCGGTTGGTTGATGCCGAATCGTTCGAGGTCGGGGCCGATGGTCGGTCGCACATCTTTCTCAACAACATGACCGGCATTCTTGAGAAAGGCATGATGATCGGCGCGTGGGGAACCCAGCGCGACGCGACCGCACGGAAGCACGCAGAAGATCAGTTGCGACGGAGCGAGGAAAAGTTCCGCTCGCTCTTTCAGCAACACCCTTACCCCATGTGGGGCTACGAGACCGGCACACTCCGCTTCCTCTTCGTCAACGAGGCGGCCGAGCGCATGTATGGCTATTCAAAGGAAGATTTCCTGAGAATGAGGGTCGTCGATCTGCGTGCACCCGATCAGCCGCTCGATACCGAGCACTGGGTCGGCAGGCTGGCCGCCAACGAAGCTCAAGCCTTCAACACCCGACACACCACCAAGTCCGGTCAGATCATCGATGTGCTCGTTTCAGGCGCGGCGATTCCCTGGGAGGCCGAGCACGATGTGCGATTGGCCACCGTCATCGATATCACCGACAAGACCGTCGCTGAACGAATCCGCGATGAGCACAGCCGCATTCTCGAGTTGATCGCGGGCGATGCACCTCTCGACGACATTCTGCTCGCCATCGCCACAGGTGTCGAAAGGATCGAGCCCCAGGTCCTCGCATCGGTCCTTGTGCTTGAACCCGACGGCACAACCATACGAAGTGCCGCCGCCCCCAGCCTTCCAACAGCCTATATGAACGCGCTCGAAGGTCTGCAAATCGGCGTGTCGGTTGGCTCATGCGGCACAGCCATGGCCACCGGCAAGCGCGTCGTTGTTTCCGATATCAGCACCGACCCTCTGTGGGAAAACTATCGTGCCTTCGCGATTCCTCACGGACTCCAAGCCTGCTGGTCCGAGCCCATCAAGGGCACCGACGGACGAGTGCTCGGGTCGTTCGCCATGTACCATCGCGCGATCCACGAGCCGAGCAAACGCGAAATCCGCCTCATCTCCGCGGCATCCAGCCTCGCGGGCATCGCGATTGAGCGGAGGCAAATCGCGGCCGCTCTCCGCGAAACGGAGGCTCGCCTCCGCGCCACCTTTGACCAGACATCGATCGGCATCACCCAGATCGATCCAACCGGCCGCTTCCTGTTTGTAAATGCCCGTGCTTCGGAGATCCTCGGTCGCTCCGTCGAGGAACTCCTCGGTATGAGCTTCTCGCAGGTCACCCATCCCGGAGATCTTGAACGGAACGTCGAGATCATGCAGTCAAGCTTGGAATCGGGCGATGGGTTCGATATCCAGAAGCGGTACATCAAGCCTGATGGTCAGACGGTCTGGGCCGATGTCAGTGTTCGTATCGTGCGAGATGCTGACGGGCAGGCGAAGTACCTCATCACTGCCATCTATGACATCACCAGCCGCAAGGCCACCGAGTCGGCCTTGAAAGACAGCGAAGAGAAGTTCAAGCAGATCGCCGAGACCATCGACCAGGTTTTCTGGATGACCGATGCCGCCGGCACCCGCATGATCTACCTCAGCCCCTCCTTTGAACGCATCTGGGGCATTCCAACGCAGCAGATCTTCCAGAATCTCGAAAGTTGGTCCGAGTCGATCTATTACGAAGATCGCCCGCGGATCGATCAGGAAATGTCTCGTATCCGTTCCGCTGGTCAGGCGACCGAGTTCGATCTTCAGTACCGCATCACCAAGCCCGATGGCCGAATCCGTTGGATTCACGATCGCGGCCGCGTGGTGATGCAACCCGACGGCAAGCCCAGCGTGCAGATCGGCATTGCCGAGGACATCACCGACGCGCGCGAGGCCGAAGATGCCCTCCGACGCTCAGAGGCCAAGTACCGACGAATCATCGAGACCGCAGAGGAAGGCGTCTGGTTGGTTGACAAGTCGTGGAAGACCACGTTCGTCAATGCCCGCATCGCCCGCATGCTCGGCTACACACCCGAACAAATGATGGGTCGGCACATTCATGACTTTACCGATGAGCAGGGCCGGACCGAAGCATCCGCCAACATGCGCAATCGTGAGCGTGGCGATTCCGCTATCCACGACTTCCGATTCAAGCACGCCGATGGACGGGATGTCTGGACACTCGTTTCGGCCAACACCATCACCGATGATGCTGGTCAGTTCATCGGCGCGCTGGCGATGGTCACCGATATGACCGAGCGGCACGCCGCGCAGCTTGCACTCAAGGCGAGCGAAGCCACGATTAGCGCGCTCTTTCGTGCGACACCCGACCTCATCTTCCGCATGGATCGCGAGGGACGCTACCTCGACTACGCCGGCCCGAAGGATGTCGCACTCTTCACCGCCCCAGAGTCCTTTCTCGGGCGCACGGCGCGCGAGGTGCTCCCCACCGCGCGAGCCGCGCAATGCATGGAAAAACTTCAGGCCGCCTTCGAGACCGGCCAGATGCAGTCATATGAATATCAATCGGAACTCGCGGGCGATCCAGGATTCTGGGAAGTCCGCATTGTTCTGGCCAACGATGCCGAGGCGCTCCTCCTCGTGCGCAACATCACCGATCGGCGACGGGCAGAGACCGCGCTCCGCGCCGCCGAAGAGCGCTACCGCACGCTCATCGAACGCCTGCCGCTGATCGTCTACACCGCACCCTTCTCAAAGACCGAACCGGTGTATGTCAGCCCGCAGGTGCGCGAGATCACGGGCATCTCGCCCGACAAACTCGGCGGCGACCAGGCCCTCTTCGCAAAGTTCATCCATCCCGAAGACCGCCCGCGTGTTGCCAACTTTATCGACAAGGCCCAGAAAGCTTCGACCCCCGGGACCATCGAGTATCGACTTCTGCGTCCTGATGGCAAAGAAGTCTGGCTCCGTGAACAGGTCGTTCCGATAAAGGCACCGAGCGGCCAGCCCGGATATCTCCAGGGCTTCGCGCTCGATATCACCGCAGCCAAGCGGGCTGAAGAGGCCCTCCGCGAGAGCCAGAGCCGCTACGCGCTCCTCATCAACCAGGCCCCTGTCGGTGTCATCCTCTGGAACACGCGCTTCGAGGTGGCTCAATGGAACCCCGCGGCCGAACGCATCTTCGGGTTCTCCACGCAAGAGGCTGTCGGTCGTCACGCCGAGATGATTGTTCCTAAAGGTGTTCGTCCGCTTGTTGATTCCATCTGGCGTGCCCTCATCTCGCGTCGCGGCGGCTCGCACGCGGTCAATGAGAACCTCACCAAGGATGGTGAACACATCATCTGCGAGTGGCACAATGTTCCCAACATCGGGCCAGATGGTTCGGTCATCGCCGTCTCCTCGTTTGTTCAGGATGTCACCGAGAGGGTCAACTCCGAACGTCGTCAGGCCTTGATGATGCGTGAACTCGACCACCGTGTGAAGAACAACATGGCCGCCGTCCTCTCGCTCGCAGAACAGACCGGGCGCAGCACCGATACCTACGAGAAGTTTCACACCGCCTTCATCGGGCGCGTCCGTGCCCTGGCCCGGCTCCACACCGCGCTCGCACGCTCGCGCTGGAACGGTGCCGATCTTCTCGCCATCCTGCAACAGGCCGTCGAACCCTACAGCGGCGAGGGTCGCTCTCGCCTCGAGCTCTCAGGACCGACGGTCAATCTTCCCCCTCGCGTCGCCCAGTCTCTCACCATGGCCTTTAACGAACTGGCCACCAACGCGGCCAAGTATGGCGCACTCTCCATCGAGACAGGCCGGGTGGTCGTGCGCTGGACTCTCGCCGACCCGACCCCCGGTCAGAGCAGCGATCCTGCACCGATCCTTACAGTGACCTGGGAGGAGCGCGATGGTCCGCCGGTCTCGGATCCTAAACGCCGTGGTTTCGGAATGGATCTGATCGAGGGCGCCATCGCCTACCAACTCTGCGGTGCGGTGATCCTCGGTTTTCATCCCGCAGGTTTCACCTGCACGCTTCGTGCCCCCCTGGTTGTTGAAGAAGCCATACTAACTTCTACAGACCTGAACCTCTGACCTTTCCCTTGCAAATCTGTGACAAGAAGCGTGCGAGCATCCTTGACTGACAAGCTGGGAATCTTTGCGAGTTATCAGCCATATTCCGTGTGCCCGATATCCACAAAAACCCTTATCCTTCAAGCACTTGCACACAAACAGCTTGCCCTCTTCGGTTCCTGTGGTCTAATGTTCTTGTGTTGGCCCCGATCAGAGGTCAACACCGCTGGTGATCCACCAGCAATCGTGCGTGCTTCCGGGGAGGGAAGCACACACTCCCGGTAGAGAGAGATCTTGCTGGCAAAGCGCGGAAACGCGTTGGCCATGGCGTTCTCTCTCGCGGACTGTCAAACTCGATACCGCGAAAATTGGAACTTCGGTCGCACAACCGCCCCCTTGGGCTTTCGCGCGTCCGGCGTTGCGTGGCACGGCATGGCTCACCCCTTCGAGCACATCCAACCCATGCACCGCGTTCCTGCCCACAACCGCCTCGCGGCGGCTGACTCTGGGCGTTCTCTCTCTCGCGGCTCCGGTTTATCGCCGCGTCATCTCGGTTCGCCATACGGCTCGTTTGCCGTGTGCCGAAGGCATGCACGGAAGTATGCCGGGGACTGGCCCGTTTGGGCAGCCCCGCCCAAGTTCGGAGCACACGCTCCGGTCGCGGTGATCGTGCGCTCGTGCCTGAGGATCGGCGCGTTCGCACACACAGGGTTTGGGGACCACTCTCATGAAGCTCTCTCGCAAGATTGGACTCTCTTCCGGCGGTGCATTGGCCCTGGCGTTGTTCGCCGGAACTGCCGCACCCGCCATGGCCGACTTCGCTTATACCGACTTCGTGTCGGCGGCGGGTCTTTCCTTTAACGGCGCAGCGGTTCACACCGCTCCCACCATCTCCGTCACTCCTCCGATCCGGGCCTCTGCCGGCGCGGTGTGGCGTCAGGATGCTCAAACCGTCGTCAACGGGTTCGTGAGTAACTTCACGTTCCGTATTGGTGACATCAGCAACCTTGGCTCCGACGGCTTTGCCTTCGTCATCCAGAACGACACGCGGGGAAATGCCGCCATCGGTGGTACCGGTGGTGCGATGGGTTACGCCACCAACACCGTCTTCCCCTCACAGACCGGCATCTCCAACGGACTTGCCATTGAGTTTGATGCGTGGGACAACACCGGCGACTGGTCCGACTTTAACAGCGCTCACCACGTGAGTGTGCAGTCGATGGGCCAGTTGACCATGATCCCGTCGGCCTCTTCATCACTCGGCGGCATCGCGACGCCCACCGATTTCGCTGACAACACCAGCCACAACGTCCGCATCGTCTACGTGCCCGGCACGCTCGAGGTTTATCTTGACAGCGTCGTTACGCCGCTGCTCAGCGTCAGCGTCAACCTCGGCTCGCTCCTGAGCATTCCTTCCGGCAATGCCTTTGTCGGCTTCACAGCCGGAACCGGCGCGCAGATCAACGCCGAACGCCACAGCATTCTGGCCTGGGATTTCGCAACAACTCAGGTGCCCGGTCCCGCAACCGCATCACTTATCGTCGCCGGCAGCATGGTCCTCATCCGCCGTCGTCGTCGCAACTGATCCCCGCTGGGGGTGTAAGCGGACGGGCTATCGGACAGGCGCTGTCCGACCCCGGGTCGCAGAGGCACATCGCGGCCGGTTCGCCCTCGGGCGACCCGGCCGCGTGTGTTTTTAGATTGTCATCCGTTCGGCCCGCCACGAACTGCCGGAGCGTGATTTCTCCCGGCCCTGTTCAACGAACGTCGATGATCTGCGGCAAGACGCGCGATAAGCCGCGCGTCCGGCCCGGCACATCCAACCAAATCAGGCGGCCTACGTATGTCCGAATCGCGCTTCACACTTCTGCTCATCCTGCTGGGCGCATCGGTGTTCGGTGGAGTCTGGGCCTTCATGCGCTCTGAGCGGAAGATGGTGCAGTTGACACCCGCCGAGTTTCTTCAACCCGCACTGCCCGCACGATCGGCACCCATCGCCGAGATCGCCCGCTCGCTGCGCACCATGAAGCTCGTCACCGTTGAGGTCGAGACCGCGGTCGCCTCCAAACGCTTCGACGGATCGTGGCGCGGCGATGTTGCCGCCACCGTGGTGGCTCCGGCTCGACTTCTCTACGGTTGCGATCTCTCCGGGATTGGCGAGCCACACACCGGACAATCGGCGACGCTCATTCCCAACCTGCTCAGCGGCGGATACACGCTCAGGGTTCCGCGCCCTTCGCGAATCGCCACTGAAGTGGAAGGCGACCGAGAACGCTCGATGGTCGATGTCGGTTGGGGTCGCTTTCGAGATCTCTCCGGCGAGCATCAGCTCGGCCTTGCCCGTTCGGGTCTGTACGAAGAAGCGCGGCAGATACGACTGACTCCCGATCAGGCGCGCGAGGTTGAGACCGCTACCCGCGAACAACTGGCCACGCTCGTCCGGGCATTTGCCGGCGCGATGAGCAACGATGGCCCATCCCTGCCTGTCCACGTCGAGTTCTTCAGCCCCGACCTAGAGGGTGTTGCGGGTGCTGAGGTGATTGACGGGGGAGGGGACACGCAACGATGACCAACAATGTGCACCGAGCAGGCGGCGTGCGCCGGATCGGCTGGAACATCCTTCGTTTTGCCGCCGCATCTCTGTTGCTCTGGATTCTGCTCGTCGGCAACAGCGCTCGCCTCGGTCGCCTGCAACTGGCCCTGATCCCTGATGCCGACCTTCTTGCCGAGGCTCGGGAACTTCGTGCCCGTGGGCACTACGCCGAAGCGATCATCGTCTGCGATGCGGCAACGACGGAAGCTGACCCGGAACTCGCGCGGCTCATCGCGGTTGAGCGTGCGGAGATCGAACGTGAACAGAGCGGGCTCATGCGTCGGCTCAAAGACCTGGCCCGCGGCGCGCTCACCGGCGCGGGCAATGATCCGGACAGACCGGATGCTCCCGATCCATCCATCGAGTTGCTGGCCGGCGCGATCGCCACCGACCTGTTCGTAATCGGCGATGTTCGCGATCTGGTGATTCAGTCGGCCCGCGTGGCCGCGGGCAAGTCTGCCGATCCGGTGATCGTCGCGCTCTCGGGTCTGGGAATCTTCACCACGTTTGTGCCGCAGCTTGATTGGGCTCCCGCGCTGCTCAAGGCTGCACGCAAGTCCGGGGCGATGACCGATCGGCTTGCAGGGTTTATCCGCAGTGCCGCGAGAGAGCGGCGAGTGGCCGACATTCGGCGTGTTGTGGATGACACCGCTGAGATCGCCCGTTACGCATCGCCCGTCGGGGCAATGCGATTACTCAGACATGTTGATGATGCGGACGATGCCGCCCGGATCGCCCGCTTCCTCTCCAAAGCTGGAGCGTCCGGCGCACAGGCACTGCGCTCGACCGGCAAGGTCGGTGTCGATATGTCCAAGGCGGCGGGCGAACTTCGCGCCGCGGGTCGTGTTGCCGAAGCCGTGACGCTTGAGAAGACCCTGCTCACCGCTGGGCTCAAAGGCAAGGCGGGTGCATCATGGCTCGCACGCGGCGGCTTGCGGGCCGTGACGCGCGTACATCCCTTGATCGGGATTGCCAAGTCGATCTGGAAGGGTAACGCCGAATCGCTGGTCCGCCGCTTCATCGAGCTTCTTGACCCGACAGCCTCGTGGTCACTACCGGCCGCTGCGACGTGGGTCTTTATTGAAGCCGCGCTGCTGCTGCGCACGCTCACCCGTGGCATGCGCACGAAACGTTCAAACATGCGTCTAGCCCGCGCATGAATCAAGAGCAATCAACGTCAGCCGAACTTGCACGCCCGAGAATATCGCGTGACCGGGCGAACCAGCACCCGATCTGCCCAGTCCGCGCGAGTCCCGCCGCGCGGTAACCGATAATCGATCGGCGGCATCAGATGAAGAACGACCTTCACCAAGTGCCTCTCCAGGACTGACCGACCATGACAAATCTCCGTTTCACCATCGCGATGTTCATACTCGCGGCCGCGCTCGCTCCGGCCTTTCTGGTTTCGTGGCACAATGCCAAGGACGCGGGGGAAGTGCAGACCGCGGCCGCACCGATCGTGCCGGTGGTCCCGGTGGGCTTCAAGCAAGCACCTTGGGCCGGCGAGGCAAAGAAGCGTTTGCCCGCGCCACCGCCGGATGCGTCCGCCGCGCCAGCGTCGAAGCCGATCGGTGATGCACCCCTTGAGAAAGCCTCGACCTTGTCCGAGCGCACCGCTATGGTCAACACGCCGGTCGTGGTTGAACTCTTTACCTCGGAAGGATGCTCAAGCTGCCCACCGGCCGACAAAGTCATCTCCGAACTTGCGGGCAAGGCGGATGGTGCACCGGTGTACTTTCTGGTCTACCACGTTGATTACTGGGACAAGCTCGGATGGAAGGACCGCTTTGCTGATGCGGCCTACACCGAGCGTCAGCGCACCTACGCGAACGTCTTGAAATCGGAGAGTGTGTACACGCCGCAGACGATCGTGAACGGTGCGGTCGGGTTTGTTGGTTCGGATAAGCCGAGAACCGAAGCCTCGATCAGCGTGGCCAAGGTGAGAAAGCCAACTGCAAGCCTCGCGGCCAGTATCGCTCCATGGAAGCCGGGCCAGACGGCCACCATCAAAGCGCGAATGTCACTCGTTGATGCGGCAGCATCATCAAGCACGCTTGTGCTCTGCGCGGCACTTGTTGAAGACGGGCTGACGAGCGAGATCAAGCGCGGCGAAAACGCTGGCCGCGTGCTCAGGCACGATCGAGTCGTTCGCGCATTCGCACAGGTTGCTCCGTCTTCCGAGGGCGAGGCAACCATCGAACTCAAGGTTCCCGGCGATGTTCAAGGCGCGAAGGCTTCGGTCGTGGTCTTTGCACAGGACCCCAAGACGATGAAGATTGTCGCCTCGATGAACGTGAATGCTCAAGAGGAAAAAATAGAGAAGGTTCATCCGCCCGCATCAGGCCACTGAATCGTACTGAATCATGCGCGTGCTTCTCGCATGAGCGATTCGAATGTGCCGAGGACCTGTGGAGAATCGCTCACGGAATCCGGATCAGGACGGCGAGGGCGATATGAACCATCGGGTGCGAGTTCCCACGCTCCGCGCCGGTCGGCGTTCATCACTTGAATGATGCGCAGCAACTTGGCTCGTGCCGCGTGTCCCGAGACGGGACAGGCGGATTCGACGCGGTTGTTCAGGTTGCGATACATCCAATCCGCGCTGCCGATGAACCAATCGCCATCAAGCGGATCGGACTTGCCGCCACCGAAGTGGAAGATGCGGGAGTGTTCGAGGAACCGGCCGAGCACGCTGATGACGCGGATGTTGTCGCTCAAGCCGGGCACGCCGGGGCGCAGGCAGCAGAAGCCGCGGACAAAGAGCGTGATAACGACACCGGCCTGGCTGGCGTTGTAAAGGGCTTCAGAAACATCGCTGTCGGCGAGCGCGTTCATCTTGGCGATGATGCGACCGCCTGAACCAACCGGCGCGCTCTGTGAGCGAGCGTGCGCTCGTGCGATCTCGGTCTCGCGCTTGATCATATCGATGAACCGCCGCTTCATGTTGATCGGTGCGACGAGGAGTGTTTCGTAGGTATCGAGGCGCGATCGGCCGGTGAGGAAGTTGAAAAGCTCGGTAAGGTCGTCGGTAATGCCCGCGTCGCACGTGAAGAGGCCGAGATCGGTGTAGAGCATGGCGGTGCGCGGGTGGTAGTTGCCCGTGCCGAGGTGGGCGTAGGTGCGCAGGCCGTCATGTTCGCGGCGCACGACCATCGCGGCCTTGCAGTGCGTCTTGTAACCGATCACGCCATAAGCCACGTGTGCCCCGGCCTTTTCGAGCAATCTGGCCCATCGCACGTTTGATTGCTCATCAAACCGTGCGCGAAGCTCGACCAGCACCGCCACCTGCTTGCCCTGCTCGGCGGCGCGGATCAGGGCTTGAACAAATGGCGAATCCTTGCTTGTGCGATAGATCGTCTGCTTGATGGCCAGCACGTCGGGGTCGCGGGCGGCTTCGATGATGAAGCGCTCCGCGCTCTGGGCAAAGCTCTCGAACGGGTGGTGAACCAGCACATCGCCCTGACGGATGACGCTGAAAATGTCCTCGTGCTTGCCGCTGAGCCGAGCGGGAGTAACGGGTTGCCACTTGCTCCATTTCAGATCAGGCCGATCCAGATCGGCAATCTCAAAGAACGTTGTGTAATCGAGCGGGCCTGCGCGTTCATCAACATCGGCAGCGGTCAGCCCGAGCTCTTCGATCAGGTGTCCGACTATCTTCGGAGAGGGGCTCGGGCCTGTTTCAAGCCGCACAGGGTGCGCGAAGCGGCGGCGCTTCAACTGTTGTTCGACCTGTTCGAGCAGGTTGTCCGCATCGTCTTCGGTCTCGAAGGCCTGCTCGCTGTCGCGGGTCACGCGGAAGGGAAGCACCTCGACCAGGTGCATGCCGGGGAAGAGATCGTCGAGATTATTCTGGATAATGTCGCGGATCGCGATGAAGCGGCCGCGCCCGCCGTTGGCTTGAGCCCCCGCGGTCGGTCCGCTGGCGGGTGAGAGCGCAGGAACGTGTGCAAGCTCTTCGGCGGCGGAGGGCAGGCGCACCCATTGCGGTAGCACGCTCGGAACCTTTACGCGCGCAAAGAGCGGTTCACCACCCTGGCCTGCGCCGCCGCGCACGCCGGGCTCACTCAACAGGATGCCCAGATTGCGCGAGAGGTTGGAGATGAAAGGGAACCTGTGACCTGAATCAACCGCGAGCGGCGTAAGGACCGGGAAGACGTTCTTGCGGTACCACGTACGCAGCCATCGCCGCTCTTCCTGCGTGAGGTGGATGTATTCCACGATCTCGATCCCTTCGCGCGCCAGCGCAGGGCGGATCGAGTCTTCGTAACAGTGGTACTGGGTGAGTTGCAACTCACGGATTGATCGCCGCATGGCGTTGAGCAGAACCGAAGCGGTGAGGCCGTCCTGGTCTGGCCCGCCGAGGCCGCGAGTCACGCGCGTATGAAGCAGACCCATGCGCTTCATGACAAACTCATCGAGGTTCGAGCTGAAAATGCCCAGGAATCGGACACGTTCGAGCAGGGGGATCTTCTCATCGATTGCCAGTTCCAGCACGCGACGATTGAACTCAAGCCACGAGAGGTCGCGGTTGAACGTTGTGGCTCCATCGAAGACATCGGGCCGGATGGGCGAGTTGACGACCGTCGAATCACCACTTGCCGTGCTGGGCGGAGAAGGAATGAGCTTCAACCCGTTCAGCGCAGAAATACCCGCGCCACCATGGGCAGGTGTGGCCGCGAGGTCCGGAGAGAGCATGGGGTCTCGAGCATTCATGAATCGTTCATACCCGCCACTACGCCGCCGGTTACAACCAGCGACGCAAGATCAATACATCGACCGTAAACACCCCTCGGGTTGGCCAGTCGGGCACGTTCACCCCTTGGCCGACCTGATTAAAGACGATAGACCGCCGAGCAGCCTGGGGCCTCGGTAACCCGCACAGAAACCAAGCGTACATGATGGTTTGGGTTTTGTCCAGTTGCTTGTGGAGATTTCTGCTGACGCGACAGATTCACCTGAACCGAATCGCCAATGTGTTTGGCCACAAGTTCAGCGGAGGGATTGAGGAGATCAAAGGGCGGTATGGTGTTGAGGTTGGCGTTGTGAAATGGCGCAAGTATCTGTGCGACATCGCTTTGCAACTGATGAAAGTCGATCAGCAGCCCATCGGCATCAAGGCCGAGGGCACCAACGGTGACGGTTACCCGCCAGTTATGGCCGTGGATCGCCTCGCGCACGCCGGCGATGACCAGGGCGTGGGCGGCACAGAACTCGGCTTCGATGGTGATCTCGAACATGGAGAGACTATAAGTGCTCGGGACTCTTGGCTCAGTGGATGGCCCAAGAATGCCGATAACTACTTAGATGGTTCCTGTACGTGTTCACGAGCTTGTCTCGGGTCGGCCGCTGCCACACGCGCTGTATACGCGCGGCGGGCGGTTGCTCGCGCACAGCGGGACGCTGCTGACACCCGAGATGATGACGTTTCTGGAAGCGCACCGCACGAGCGAGTTGCGCTATGACACGCGTGCTGAGCCGGTCGGAGTTCGGCCCGAGATCGAGGGGAGCGAAGGTCACTCTACTGATGGGGAGGATGCGGACCGGATCGCGTGGGAGAGGCGGTTGCTGCGCACTCGTGCCGAGCTGCGGCGATCGGCGAGCGCGCTGGTGCAGGTGGCGCGGATTCGATGGGAGCGCCTGCCGCGTGGTGTGGATGTTGGTATCGACCCGATTCCGCTGGCGCAGTCTACCGCGCGGCGTGAGGGTGATGCCGCGGATATTCCGACCATTGAAGAACCGGGCTTGCGCGAGATCAGGGCTACGGGTGTTGGCGTGCTTCGCTCGCACTTTGCGCGGCTGATCGATGGCGAATCGGTGGATGCGGGTGTTCTGTATGACCTGGCCGACGATCTGCTCGGCGCGCTGGTGCATCATCAGAGTTTGTATTCGATTCCTGCGATGGGTATGCCGCGACCTTGCGATTCGCTCCCTGAGCATTGCTATTCAACGGGTGCGCTCTCGTTGGGGATTGCGGCCCAACTTGGCTGGTCGCGTGCGGATGTGCGGAACGCGGCGGTGGCGGGCTTTCTGGCTGATTCGGGGATGGCACTGGTTCCGCACCCGGTGCGTCGGGCCGGGCGTCCGTTGACCGACATCGAGTTGAACGCGGTGCGGCGACATACGGAGTACGGCGTTGGGCTGTTGCGGGGTGTGCGCGGGCTGCATGAATCGATTGTGCTGACGGTCTATCAGCATCACGAGCGGCAGGATGGCTCGGGGTACCCGCTGGGTGTGGGTTCGAGCAAGCTGCACGATCTATCGCGTGTGGTTGCGGTGGCCGAGACGTTTGCGGGCATGACCGCGCCACGCATGCACCGGCCCGCACTGACCTCGCACCGCGCGATGTCGGAGCTGGCGCACCACGCGACGGCGGGGATCTTTGATCGTCATGCGGTGGTGGCGATTGTCGATCTCCTCGGGCTTTATCCCGCACGGTCGTTTGTGCGGCTGAGCAGCGGGCATGTGGCGCTGGTGGGCTCGGCAGCGAACCGGGGCGCCTCGGATCGACCGACGGTGCACGTGGTTCAGCCGGCGGGTTCGGCATCGCGCTTCGGGCGGGCGATTGACCTGGCACGTATCGAGCCCAAGATGCTGAGAATCATCGAGGCGATCCGCACTCCCGAGGGTGTGGAGGTCTGAGGGTGAGCGCCGCGGGGCGATTGCACATGCTTGGCTGCCTCGTACACATTTGATCAACAAGCCCCTGCGAGCCCTGAGCGAGCATCACCGTGAGCGTGTTGTCGGCGGGCTGTTTAGGATTGGCCCGCTTGGTCGTCGAGTCGCTTCAACAGATCGACCCGCACTTTGTCGGGGTCGATCCCAGGGCCTATGAGCATCCGGGTCGCATCGCCTTCTTCGAGGAGCAACCCGAGCAGGAGGTGTGAGCTGTCGATGTGCCGGTCGCGGCGGGTCTGTGCCTCGCGAATGGCAAGTTCGAGAACGCTCTTCGCACCGCTCCCGCTCAGACCCTTTGCGTGCTCTGCTGCGGACGCCAACTGTGAACGCGCTCTTATAATGTCGGCCCCATGCGATTGAAGCACCCGACCCGCGAGGCCGACGTGCTCGTGCAGCAGGCCCAGCAGGACGTGCCCGGCGCTGATGACCGGATGCTGAGCGCGTGGCCCCTCCAAGTGGGCGTTTATTATGGCGTTGCGAAAACGGTCAGTAAACAGAGTGAATTTTCGACATCCGGCCGTGGAACGGGGGAGGTCGCGGCTTTCTCCTGCGCGCGGTGACTGGCCCCCAAGAGAAGATCGAGAAGCGCCGCACGGGCTTTCTCCAAGGTCAGGCCCAGGTTGCTCAACACCCGCGCGGCCACACCTTCCGGTTCCGCAAGCAGGCCGAGCAGCAGGTGCTCTGTGCCGATGTGGTTGTGATTCAGGCTGTGAGAGGAGGCGATAGCTTTTTTCGCGCCCAGTGTTTGCGGGAGACTCCCGTACCTATTTTTCTCTGGGTCGGGGCCATGGGGTCAGGGCTTGGATGCGCGAGCGCCTTTGCCCACCCACGCGACCTGTATGCCTGACTTGAGGCGGATGCGCGTCGAGAGCGAGGCGGCGTGGTGTTGAATGTGCCGGATGTTGACGAGCTGGTGCTCGAGCTTGTTGACGGTGTACCACGAGAAGCCGCAGGAACTGGCCGCGAGATCGAGCGAAGGCAGCGCGGAGACCACCATGGCATCGCAGAAATCCAAGTACTCAAGCATCTCATCGCGGGTGTACGGGGTGATGTCGGCGTAATCGCTGCCGCGGCCTTCGGCGAGGTCTACCGCCGCTTGCCGGTGCTTGGCCCACGGCACAAACGCGGCTTCGTCGGCCGACAGGTACAAGTGCGCGTAGTACAGCGTGTGGTACACCGCCCGCCAAAACGCGGCGGGACCATCGGCCCGATCGGCCCAGAGCGCATCAGGGCACTGCTCGATCGCCAGCCGAAGTGTCTTGAGGGCGGCGTGGTACTGAGATGACAAGGCGGCGAGAATGCTCATGGTGCCAGATTAGGCGGCGCTTTGGCGAAACGGGCGGATGTGCGTTTGGCTTTGCAGGCGCAAAGTGGCCCGCCGCTCATCGGAGCGAAGTGCCTGCACGTGACTTGTACCATTCGGCGGTTGGAGTTGTCCGAGTGTTCGGGCTGATGGTGTCGAAGCCACTTTTGAACACGGAAGCGCCGAAGTGTCGGGACCGTGTTGAGAACGCCCCAACGCCGATTCCACTCTCGGTTTCTGCGAGAAAGAACGGCGACTTGAGCCGGGACCACGCTGTAAGGGGCAAAAACCTGGAGACCGGCGACATAAAGATGGAGACCGGCAAGGAAAAAATGGAGACCGGCAGAGCAAAGGCCGCGAGCGCGGGAGCAAAGATGGAGAGCGCGGGGGCCGGGTCGGCGACCCAACGAGGAGAAGATGCGTTGCTCATGCCTGAGGAAGGGGAAGTCTGTTTCTCACGCACCTCGATACCCCCAAAGTATACGCGCGTCGTTACGGAAGTGTCTCTGGATTGTCACTCATCGCCTGTAGACCCATCGGCTTCAATCCGCGACGATCCCTGCTTGCCGCGAATCAATCCAAAGGCTGTGGCTGCCGCTTTCGGAACGGCGATCCGGGAGAAGCGGCACGCGCTCAACCTTTCCCAAGAGGAGTTGGCCGCTCGTTGCGGCCTCCACCGGACCTATCTCGCCGACGTGGAGAGGGGTGAGCGAAACCCGTCGCTCGTCAGCATTCTCCGAATCGCCTCCGGCCTCGGCGTACCCGCTAGCGACCTCATGGCCGCAACCGAAACCCACCTGAACTCCAATGCCCGACGTGCCTGAATACAAGGCGATATTGCTCGATGCTTCGAAGGCGCTCGCCGGCTTCACCGGCCGCACGCTTGCCGTGCTGGAGATTGCGCGCCCGCCCGACTTGGATTACGCAGTTCACCTATCGAAGGTGGTGTCGAAGCTCTCGCCATTGGTCGGGAACATGATCGAGCATGGGGCGGTCTCGTACCTGAACGAGAAGGTGGCGCATCCGAAGGGAAAGTGGGAACGCCAAGACCCGGGCTTTCCCGACACGATCTTCCGTGGCAAGGTAACGCCGGCGCCGGGAATCGAAATCAAGACCTGGTTCCCGCTCGCCACGGAAATCACCGCCCGATTCAAGGATCCGATTACTCATTTCGCTGACGACCAGACGAACGTGGCGATGCTCGCGTGGGTGCCTGAGTTCATCATCTTTTGAAAGCCGCGAATCCTTGACGTGTGGATCGATACGGCACGCAGCGTCGCAGAGGCGCGGGACAAGCACTACCACAACCCGCCGGACTACCTGGTGTTTGAGCCGGAGGACACCTCGGCGCGCACAAGCAACCTTCAACAGACGAATACCAACGGGTACAAGTTTCAGGGGACTGCTGCTCAACTCAAACAAGCCGAGCAATTGGTCGCGTCCTGGGGTCGCAAGGGGACGATGTTCTCCCATGCGCCGGAGTATCAGGTTAAACTCGCGGCGCTGCTCGGAAAGTTCAAATACCGATTGGACACGAACTTCGCCAAGATGGACCGTATCGAACACACCTCCCTCGAGGAGTTCAAGGTTCGTGTGCTCGGATCCACGTTCTATGGGCGGACGATGGTCGAATGGGCGAGAATTCTCGGCGGTGTGGAAGAGCCTGAAAATCGAGCCCTACTGCAAACGCTGATCGAGGACAAGGCCATCAAAGTGCCAGAGGTCTTCAGCGGTAGTAGCGGGCCGAGCGTGAAATAGCCAGCGCGTAGAACTCTGGATTGATCTCCGCCGCTTCGCATCGACGGCCCAGATGGTGCGACGCAGCGGCGGCCGTGCAGAGTCCTCCGAAGGGCTCCCACACCAGGTCGCCGGGATCGGTTGTCATACGGACCGTGAGTTCCACCAAGGACAGCGGCTTCTGGTTTGAGTGAAGCGCCTTCATTCCGTTCTTCACGCGCTCGATCCCCCGCACCGCCGGTTCCCGCCACACATTGGTGACGCCGTGCTCGCACCGGAACTTTGAACGCATCCGCTCCCACTCTTTGCCGGTCACGGACCGCTTCCCGTCAATCGAGAAATACGGCCGACCGCGAGGGTTCCCATGCTTGTTAGCGCTTTCGACAAACTGCGTGAATGCTTCGGCGGGCGGGAAATACCAGAGGTGGCATTGGGTGAAGTGTTTCCTTGTGGCCGCGTTGATGACCCCGCACGCTTCGTTGGTCTTCTGCAAGGGAAGACCTGATCGCTGCCACTCGTGCCGAAGCCACTCTTTCATGGACACATCGCGGCCGTCCACACCGAATCTTGCCTCGCGCGTGTACTGCACGCAGACTTCGGTCACTGCCGGGACGCGACGGATGCTGGCGGTGTTGATGTTGCCCGCGATATGCGCGACGCCTTTGTCCCAAATGCTTGCGCCCCGATATTCCCACCCGTACTGAGTGAGGACCGGATGGACATTGGCCCAACCGACTTCGGTGTTCCAGAACCAAAGTGTGGTGAGTGGGGTTGAGCGCTTGGACCACTCGGCGATATGGGGCTCGTACCACTTTCCAAGTCCGTCCGGCTTTGGGGGATCGCCCGGATAGCCCGCCACGCCGTAGGGGCCGTCCGCGATGATTGCCACAGGGCTGTCCCACTTAGGGTAAAAATCGAGAGCATCACCCTTGCTAATCCGAACACCATCGCGCGAATACGAGCGGGGGTGATGCTCCACCAAGCGATGGTCAAAGCCGGGAACCGTGTCCAGCACCCCTTTCAATCCATCCGCAGGTGGCACCTCTTCAAGGAACAGCCTGGGTGCGGTCTTGTCACTCATCGTCTTCATTGCCGGAAGCATACGAACGTTGCCGACATTCTGAAACTGGGGAACCCTTTTCGCGGGCTGTTGGGCACGATCGCTGAGGCGGCCCGATCGCTCGCCCGGTCCGCGTTCAACATCCGCATATCCACCGTGGTATTTTATTGATGTGCTGTCGAGTTGAGACAGAACCATCGCATGGCCCTCGCAAGTGGCGGATAATGTGATCGCCCTTTGGGCCGCTGGCGGGACGCTCTCGCGTGGCTTAGGGTTACTGCGTGGCGGAGTTGGCCGCTTGCAGGAGGTCTTTGAATGGTTGATCACGGTTCGACGTTTGTGCCCTTGATGCTGAGCATCAGCGGGTGTCGCGGCCTGTTTGGGCAGACCATGACGCCCGAGGTGGCGGCACGGTTTGGTGCGGTCTTTGGGATGTCCATGCGGGTGCGGGTGCGGGCCGGGGGGGGGGGGGGGGGGGGGGGGGGGGGGGGGGCGCGGGAAGCGCGTGTGGGAGCGGTGGCGCCAAGCCGTTGATCGTGCTCGGGCGCGATGGTCGGTTGGCGGGTGAGCTGCTGTCGCGTGCGGCGTCGGCGGGTTTGGCGGCGGCTGGGTGCGATGTGCTGGATGTTGGTGTGGCCATGACACCGACGATCGGCGTGATGGTGGACATGCACAACGCCGTGGCGGGGCTGGTGTTGACCGCGAGCCACAATCCGCAGGAGTGGAACGGGCTCAAGCCGATGGTGCGCGAGGCGGGGGCCAGGCCGGGAGCGGTCTCGACATCGGCCCCGAACAAGGCGTTTGCAGAACAGATCATTGCCAAGTACAAGGAAGCGGTGCAGCGTGGTGCGGGTGGTGGTGGTGGGGGGGGGGCGGGGCTTTGCGGGCCGTATGAGGTTGGCGAGATCAGGAGTGCCTCGCCGGGTGGGCTGGGGTTGCCCGATGAGGCCGCGACGGTACACCTGGCACGGGTGAAGGATGCGCTGCTGGAGCTAGGTGCGCACGATGATCGGGCATCGATGTCGATTCGGTGTGTGCTCGATTCGGTGAACGCATCGGGGCGCATCGCGGGGAAGGAGCAGCTTGGTCGGCGGCTGGTGCATCACCTTGGCTCGAGTGACAACGGGATCTTTCCGCACGTGCCCGAGCCAACTCGTGAGAACCTTGAAGGGCTCTGCCGATTTGTACGTGAGAAAAACGCGGATATTGGTTTTGCGCAGGACCCGGATGCGGACAGACTGGCGATTGTGGATGAGCGCGGCGGGTACATCGGCGAGGAGTACACACTTGTTTTGTGTGCCGAGGCGATCCTGGGCGTGATGGGCGAGCGGGCCAGGGGAGGGGTTGTGTGTGTGAACCTTTCGACCAGCCGCATGATCGAGGATGTGTGCGCGAAGTACGGTGTGCGGGTGATACGCACGGCGGTTGGTGAGGCGAATGTTGTAGAGGCGATGAAGGCGAACGGCGCGATCATGGGCGGAGAGGGGAATGGGGGGGTGATCTGGCCGCGGGTGACGTATATTCGGGACAGCTTGAGCGCGATGGGCCTGACCCTTGCGCTGATGGCGCGCAGGGGCAAAAAGGTGAGCGAACTCGTGGCCGAGATTCCGGCGTACGCGATCGTGAAGCGAAAGGTTGATCTGGCTGGAGGCGACATGGCGCAGGCGCATCGCGCGGTGGAGGCGGTCAAGAGGGCTTACGCGGCGGAGAAGCTCGACACGCAGGATGGTGTGCGTGTGGACTTTGCCTCCAAGCGGGCCTGGCTGCATGTTCGAGGGAGCAACACCGAGCCGATCATGCGTTTGATCGCCGAAGCGCCTGATGAGGGGACGGCGGTGGCGATACTTGATGATGCGGCGCGGGCGATTGCCGGCTGACAGAGCGCAGGCGAGTTACTTCACCCACGCCAACGCCGCCAACTCCTCAACAAGCTTTCTCGCCTCGGCCGCGCCATCGCCTGCCTTTGGTTCGGCCTCGATGGCGAGCACCCGGCGTGATCCCGCGGCCATGAATGAGACGACATAGATCGTCTGGTCACCGATCGATGTGGGTGAAGGCCCGCTGCCGACGAGTGCTGGGTTGTCGGTCTTGACCAATGATGAGGTTCTCAGGGTCTCCCACAGCGATGTGAACTGCCGGTCGGTAAGTTGTCGCGTCTGCCCGGGGAACGTGGTTTCATCCGCGCCTGAACCGACTGCAACGCGGAGCGTGCGGTCGGCCTCGATCACGTAGCGAGCAGGACGGATGCCGACGGGCAGTTGTTTGTACGCCGTGGCACGCGAGGCGGCACCGGCGGGTGATCGGAGCACCGTGACCGCGACCCAGAAATCGGCAGGCGGTCGGGAGATAGTGACAGCCTGTTGGTAGGGTGTCGGCCCTTGAGAGGCACACCCACCGACCGCAGCGAGCACAATCACTATCGACATCAGGATCCGCATGGCAGCAGCATACCCCGGCGGCGTGATGTTTGCCGTGGGTTGTGGGCGAACGCCGCCGCGTGTTCGGATCAGGCTCTACCCTGCTGTCCCATGAAGATCTCCGTTCGCTGGCTCAACGAGTATCTCAGTCCCGGCCCCGCAACACCCTCGCCCGTCACGGCTGAGGAGGCTGAGCACGCGCTCACGTTTGCGGGGTTTCCGATCGAATCGGCAACGAAGCTGGCCGATGGTGATATCTGTCTGGATGTGGAAGTGACCAGCAACCGCGGCGATGTGCTGAGCCATATCGGCGTGGCCCGCGAAGTGGCGACGCTGACCGGGCGTGTGCTCAAACTTCCGGCGGCGGATGCGGTCTTCAACTGGTCGCCAACGGCTGCGGGTGAGAAAGGCACGGCGATCAGCGGCGATGTCAACACGGTGTGCGCAGTTGACAACCGACTTCCAGACTTGTGCAAGTTGTTTACAGCGCGCGTGATCAAGGGTGTGAAGGTTGGGCCGAGCCCGAAGTGGCTGGTCGATGCGCTCGCCTCGGTTGGCCAACGCTCGATCAACAACGTGGTGGATGTCACGAACTTTGTCGGACTGGAGTATGGTCAGCCTTCGCACGTCTTCGACCTCGGCTCGGTGGGCAAAGATGCTTCCGGACGCGCGGGGCTGATCGTTCGGCTTGCGACCAAGGGTGAGAAGCTCAAGCTGCTTGATGGCAAGACCATCGCGTTGGTGGGCGATGAGATGGTTGTGGCCGACACGGCGCAGGGCGGGCGTGCGGTCTCGCTTGCTGGAGTGATGGGCGGGGCGGAGACGGAAGTCGGTGCGATGACGACGGACGTGATTTTGGAGGCCGCAACGTGGGAACCTGTCGCGGTACGCCGCGCGGCCCGCAGGTTCAACATCCGCACCGATGCGAGCTATCGGTTTGAGCGGATCGTGGATGCACGAACGATTGAACGCGCGGCATCGCGCGCCGCGGCCCTCATCGTGCGCCTCGCGGGCGGCACGCTGGTCACGGGTGTCATCAGCGCTGGTCCGAGCCACGCGGCGAGCACGCCGATTCGTCTGCGTCCGACCCGAGTTGAGCGCATGCTGGGTGTGGCAATTGCCCGAGAGCGGATGGTTGAGTTGCTGCGGGCCCTTGATGTTGAAGTGGGTCTGGCGGGGGAGGGGGCCGATCTGATCTGCACACCGCCCACGTTCCGGCCCGACCTCACGCGCGAGATCGACCTGATCGAGGAAGTTGCTCGCGTGCATGGGCTCGACAAGCTGCCGGTGAATGAGAGGGTTGCGGTGCGGGTTTCACCGCCGCAGCCGACGGAACTGGCCATGCGCGAAGTTGCGCGGGTGCTGACGGGCGCGGGCTTTTATGAGGCGGTGACGTTCACGTTCGTTGGACCGAAGCAAGCCAAGCCCTTTCTGCCCAATCAACTGACCACCGTAGAAGTCTGTGATGAACGGCGCAAGACCGACCCCGTGCTGCGTCCGAGCGCGATTCCGAGCCTGCTGGCCTGCCGGCGCGCCAATCAGGATGGAGGCGTTTCAGGCGATGGCGCGGCGGGTGTTCGGTTGTATGAAACCAGCGCGGTCTTCGCGCAGGTGCCACCGGCCGCCAAGGGTGTTCGCGGCAAAGAGGTCGAGAGCCGGAACCTCGCGCTGCTTGCCGATGCCTCGTTCCCAGATGGGGCCAAGCTGGTCGAACGCAAACAGGCGGGCGTTCGCGCCGTGCGCGGTGTGATCGAATCGATTGTGCAGACGCTTGGTGGCACGGAAGCCCTGTCAAAGCTTGAGGTCGTTCCCGACGCGGTTTCGCTCGCGGCCTTTGACCCAGGTGCGAGTGCGGCCGTTCGACTTGATGGACAGATGCTCGGGGTCTTTGGCGTGTTGAGCGATGCCATCGTGCGTGAGTATGACCTGGCCATACCGTTGGTCGCAGCCGAGTTGAACCTGGATCAGCTTGTGGCGATTTATCCGCCGCGAGCGCGTGTTCATACGCTGCCGCAGTTCCCATCGATCGAGCGTGATCTGTCGCTGGTGGTTGGTGAGGGTGTTGCGTGGGCGTCGATCCAGAGCCTTGTGCGCGATGCGCGCGTTGGCGGGCAGTTGCCGCAGATCGATGACTTCTGGTTTGTCGGAACGTACCGCGGGCAGCCGCTGGCGCAGGGGACGAAGTCGGTCACGCTGCGGATGAGGTTCCGCGATCCGTCCGATGCCCGAACACTTCGGCATGAGGAAGTGGATCCGCAGGTCACCACGCTCGTCGATGCGGCCAAGCAAAGGCTGGGGGCCACGTTGCGGGGGTGAGCAATTTAAGCGAGTTGGCCACGTTTGTTGGGGTTTCGTATCAACAAGCATCCGAGGGTCGGCAGGCCCGAGAACTTGACCTATCATCTGCCCCTGTGCGGTCTGCGATACGTCTCTTGCCGAACGTCGCCGATACGACCGACGTACCTCCGGTGATCATCCGATCATCTGCAGGGCCAGATGTTGAAACCAGATGTTGACGTCAGATGCCGAGGGTTGTAGGACAGGCGTTGTATGGATGGTGGGGTCGGGTATTTGTTCGCAACAGTTGTAGAGGCGATTGCCATGAACACGACGAAGTCACCAATGATGTCCAAGACCGCAACCAATGGCTCGGGCCATGGCTCAGGTGGCGCGCACGCGCCGCCGAATGCCTCGGCCTTCGCCGATACCGCGCCCCTCGCCACCACCGAAGATCGCCCGCTGATCTACGTCAACGGCAAGATCGTGCCCAAGAGTCAGGCGATGGTCAGCGTGTATGACCACGGGTTGCTGTATGGCGACGGTGTGTTTGAGGGCATCCGTGTCTATGGCGGCAAGATTTTCAAGTGCCAGCAGCACGTTGAGCGTCTGTACCGCTGTGCAGAGCAGATCAGTCTGAAGATTCCCATCACACCGCGCGAGATGGTGCAGGTGCAGCGTGATTGCATCGCCGCCAATGAGCTGCGCGAGGGATACATTCGACTTGTTGTGACACGCGGCTATGGCACGCTCGGGCTCGACCCGCGTCGGTGCCCGACACCCGGCATCATCTGCATTGCCGATCAGATTCGACTTTACCCCGAAGATGCCTATCGCACAGGCATGCGCGTCGTTGTGGCCAAGCGGCCCAAGACCCCCGTCGAGTGCCTCGACCCGCGCATCAAGAGCCTCAACTACCTGAACAACATCCTCGCCAAGTGCGAGGCGATCGATGCCGGGTGCGATGAGGCCATCATGCTCTCGACCGATGGCTGGGTCACCGAATGCACCGGCGACAACATCTTCATCATCAAGGGCGGCAAGCTGTTCACACCCCCGCCCGTCTGCGGCGAGAGCGGCCTGCTCGAAGGTGTCACACGCCGCTTCGTGATGGAGACCCTCAGCAAAGACTGCAACATCACGATTGCTGAAAAAATGATGAAGCTCGAAGATGTGCTGCACGCCGATGAGGTCTTTCTCACCGGCACCGCGGCCGAGATCATCGCGGTGACCGAGATCGACCACACCGACGGCAAGCGGTACCTGATCGGCGGCGGGAGCGCGGCGGGCGAAGGCCCGCTCACACGCCAGTTGCGCGAGCGGTTCAGGACCATTGTGACGAGCGAGGCGGTGCCGGAGGATTAACGTTCGCGTGGATGCGCACGCCTTGGGTACCTACGGGTGTCAACGACGAATCCAGAAGTGATCCATAATGCTTTGCACCGTCAACCGTTTCAACCATTTGAGGTGGTGATGGTGAGTGGCGAGCGGTTCCTGGTCAAAGACCGAGAGGCCCTGAGCATTGTCTCCACCGAGGGCCGCAATCGACGACTCTTTGCGCCATACGCCAACTTCATCACCGTCGAGGGCGATTCGATCTTTACGCGACTTCTCGATGTGCCCCTCATCGCGCAGATCGTTGGGCGGATTGACCTTTCGCACAACGGGCACTGATGGCTCGTTTCATGTCTCATTGCGCGTTCGCAAGCGAACATGGTCACGCCGCCCTTCGCGCGCTGAACGCAATTCCGACTCGATACTCCGCTCCCTCAGCCTCGCACCGCACCGCCCGCCCGGCCAACCACGGAATGGTCGATCCTTCAGGACAGATCGTCACCATCATGCCCGGCTCGATCCGCACGCGGCTGCGCACACCCATGCCGCCGGCTGATCGGTCGATCAGTTCCAGCCTGGTGATTCCCGCTCGGCCATCTCCGGCATACGTCGCCGCCAGCGAACCATCGGCCACTTCGCGGTTCTCGCGACGACGCTCGAACTTGAAACCGGGCAAGGCGTGCTGTCCGGTCTGGTGGTTTAATCGACGGTTGAGTACGAGAAAGGGTTTGGCCATGGTCCGTCTCCTGTGTGCAATCCGCACAACACGAAGGCCATCGACCGAGAACCAGCCCGTCTTAACCCCACTTCACGTAATCGTTGAGAAGGGTTAGCTTGTTAGGAATATTGAAGGGAAGGCTCACCCCCGGCTCATGCGCTGCGCCAGCAAAAACGCAAGTTCCAGCGATTGTTCATAGTTCAACCGCGGGTCGCAGGGCGATTCGTACCGGCGCGTCAGGTCTTCATCGCGCAGGCCGCCCGCGCCGCCGGTGCATTCGGTGACATCCTCACCCGTAAGCTCGATGTGAACCCCGCCGAGACGCGAGCCAAGGTTCTGGTGAATGGTCCAACTCGCATCCAGTTCTTCAAGAACATCGCCAAACGAGCGGGTCTTTACGCCGCCGGGTGTGGTTCGGGTGTTGCCGTGCATCGGGTCGCAGACCCAGAGCACACGGTGCGGCCCACCGCTGCTGCCGCTGCCGCCGCCCATCCCGCCTGCGCTGCCAGCTCCGCCGCCGATGCCCTGCTTCATGCGGTCCACCAGCGCGGGCAGCTTGTCCTTGACTCCCTTCACACCCATCCGCGCGATGAGCACGATCTTGCCCGGCTCGTTGCTCGGGTTCAACCGCTCGACAAGCGCGGCCAGTTCGTACGGAGTCATGCTCGGGCCGATCTTCACGCCCACGGGATTCTGTATGCCGCGGAAATACTCGATGTGGGCGCCATCAAGCGCGCGGGTGCGCTCGCCGATCCAGGGCAGGTGGGTGCCGAGGTTGTAGTAACCGCTGCGTCGCGGCACAGCGCGTGTGACCGCGCCCTCGTAGAGCAGGTTCAGCCCTTCGTGACTGGTGAAAAACTCGGCGCGGGTCAGTTGATCGACCGTGCGCTCGCCAATCGCTTCCATGAAGCGCAGACCATCGGCAAGTCGCTGCGTCATCTGCTCGTACTGACTGCGCATCTCTTCCGGAAGCCCGGCGTGGCGCATGAACCCGAGATCCCAATACTCCGGATGGTGAATATCCGCAAAGCCGCCCTCGAGCAGCGAGCGGATGAAGTTCAGCGTGAGCGCGGCATGCTTATACCCCTCGACCATCCGCATCGGGTCGGGCCTTCGCGATTCGGGTGTGAACTCGAGGCCGTTCACAAGGTCGCCGTAGTACGAAGGGAGCGAGACCGATTGACCATCAATGATCTTGGTCTCGGTCGCGCTCGATCGAGGCTTGGCGTATTGCCCGGCGAAGCGCCCGACGCGGATGACGGGCCGCTTTGAGCCATAGACCAGCACGAGCGACATCTGCAACAGGATCTTCAGCTTTGCGGTGATCTGCTCAGGCCGACAATCGCTCAACTGCTCAGCACAATCACCACCTTGCAGAAGGAACCGCTTGCCCTCCTGCGCCTCGGCAATCTCCGACTTGAGCTTGGCGATCTCCCACGAGGTTACCAAAGGGGGCATGCTGTGCAAAGTGCCCACGGCCCGATCGACCGCGGCACGATCGCCATAGAGCACCTGCTGCGATTGAAGGCGAGACTTCCACGACTCCGGCGACCAGCCCGAGCCTCCTTGATGCTGAGGATGCAAGCTCGATGGTGGTAGTGGAGGATGGTGGGGGTGCGGTGGGGGCGTGGAAGGAGTTGTGGGTGAAGTGGGTGTCACGTGTAGCACATCTTATCGGTTCGCGCGGGCATCTCCCACACCGGCCGGCCTCGGGGCACCGTCGAGCTTTCGGATGTTGCGGTCTGGCTGCCCTACGCACACCCGCGGGTTGCATCTGGAGGGGATCGCCGAAAGAGTCTTCTGACAATCTTATGAAATTTCTTCACCTTTGACTGGTGTTGCCCCTTGCGAAGGTCGATGGGCCTGTGCAGATCGTTCGGCATGTTCTCTTTGTACGCCGTGCGATGTTCGAAGCGCTGCCCTCCGCGGGTTGGTGGCGACCAGTGCCGGATGTCTCCGGCTCGAACAGATCACCCGCCTCTCTTGTATCAAGGAACAGTCGAATGATGAGCCGTACAACCAGCAGCCGCAAGAACCGCACCAGCAAGCCACGCACCAACAAGCGCAAGGTATCGGGCAAGCGGCGCACGATGACCAAGAAGGGCGCGGCCCGTCGCACCAAGTCGGGCACGATGAAGCGCACCACGACGACACGCGCTTCGAGCACCAAGCGCCGCAGCATGGCCAAGAAGAGCACCGCCCGTCGATCCAACGCCGGCAAGAAGGCCGCCTCGAAGCCTATCAAGCGCACGGCCTCGGCCCGATCGATCGCCCGCAAGCCCTCAGCCCGCAACTCAAGCACCAAGAGCCGCGCCATGAGCGTCGGCAAAGTGAGCAGCACAAACACCTACAAGTTTGGCCGCCGCACCACTTCTTCGCGCCGCAAGGCCGCCTGAGTCAGAAGAGAGATCCTAAAGCAACAGAACGGCCGCGGCGCATGTCAACATGCGGCGCGGTTGTTCGTTTCAGGCTCTCAGTTCAACCGATCCTTGAACGGATCTTTGATCACGGATGGTCTGCGCGTGGACATCCCAAAAGTGCTCGAACGAATCCCTGATCGACATCGGCTGAATCTTCGCGTGTGCCGCCGCGCCCATGTCGCGGCGGAGTTCGCCATCGCCCGCCAGCCCAATGATGGTCTCGATCCAGCGGTCTTCATCCGCCGCGCCGAGAACGAAGCCGGTCTGACCATCATCAACCACGCCGCGTGGCCCGCCCTGATCGGTGACGATGACCGGCAGCCCGGCCGACTGCGCTTCCATCACCACCTGCCCGAGCGTGTCGGTGGTTGAGGGGAAAACGAACAGATCGCTGCTCGCGTAGATGGTCGAGAGTTGGTGCCCGTGCCTGAACCCGAGAAAGCAGACATCCGCACCCGTCTTCGCAAGCTCTTCGGCCATGGGGAGCCGATAGGGCCCATCGCCAACCACCAGCAACTGCACATCGATCCCGCGGGCTTTGCACGCCGCGCACGCGCGTGACCAGACCTTGACGAGCATCGGCAGGTTCTTCTCAACACTTACGCGCCCGACATAGAGAACCTTCACCGAAGCGGGCCGAACGCCCGGGCAGCTCTGCCAGACCACGCCGCTCTCATCGCGATACGACCTGTGAAAGACCCTTGTGTCTATGCCGGGGACCAGACGCACGATCTTGTCGCGCGTGATGCCGATTCGCCCCATCGCATCCGCGTACTCGTCGGAGCGGGTAAAGACTTTCGTAAACGGTGCATAGAACCACCGCATCACTTGAGAGCAGGTCCATGTACACAACGTGTCGTCAAGAATGTGGTCAAGGTACGCCGGGAAGTCGGTGTGGTAGGTTCCGACCAAGGGCAGCCCGCGCCGGCGTGCGTAGGTTCTGCCAGCGATGCCCACCGGCCCGGGGGTTGAGACATGCACAACATCGGGGCGCAAGCGATCGGCCAGCGCGTGCAGCGCACGGGTTGGGGGCGCAACGATCTCGAGCTGCGGATACTTGGGCATCGCCCGCGCCCAGCGCGGCGTGAGGTTGTGAACATTCGATTGTCGCGGGCACGCAAACCGCGTCGAGGTGATCGCGTGCAGATCTCGCCCGCACTCAAGAGCCTGCTCGGCGACATTGCAAATAAACCGCGAGACCCCGTTCACATCGCCGAGCGTGTCTGTGAAGAGGCACACCCTGATCGCGCGAGCATCAATCGACATCAGCCGATCGTACACGAATGCGCGACATGACTGGCCGCACGATCAGGTGAGCAAACCGTTAAGAAAACGAAAGCCCCGCGCCGGGGAGGCAATCCGGCGAGGGGCTTTCACAAAACAAATGCGGATCGAAGGTGGGTTAAGCCCCCAACCCCGTGACCTGGTCCGAGGTCACGCACAGGTAAGATGCAATGCGTCTGTGCGTTCGTCCACCCAACCTGCTTTAAGACACCCACATTCCGCAGGTTCACGGGGCGAACGTTCCACCTGTTCCGGGCAGAACGCCCCAAAATAAGGGGGACTGACAGGCTGTGCGGTGTAATCCGGATAGACTCTGGCCCATGGCCAAACGATCGCGGCCCATCGTTCGTCAGAACTCCACCTCCGTCAAGCGCGGCGGGCATGTTCACATCGCCATGTTTCCCGGATCGTTTGACCCGGTTTCGTTTGGGCATCTGGACGTGATCCGGCGCGGTCGTCGGCTCTTTGATCATCTGGTGGTTGCGGTCGGGCGTAACCCCGGAAAAGATCCGCTCTTCAGTTCTGAAGAGCGGGTCGAGATGATCGAGGGTCTTGTGCGTGAGATTGTGAAGCAGGAGCCGGGTGAGGCGGCGGTCACCGTCGAGCCCTTTGGTGGTCTGACCGTTGACTTTGCGCGCGAGATCGGCGCGACGGTTCTGCTCCGCGGCATTCGCAACCTTTCTGACTTGCAGAGCGAAGTGCAGCAGGCCCTGACCAACCGGCAGGTTGCCGGGCTTGAGACCGCCTTTGTGGTGGCCGGGCAGGACTTTGCCTACACCTCATCAAGCCTGATCAAGCAGGTCACGGCCATGGGCAAGGATCTGAGAGCCTTGGGCACGATGGTGCCGCCATCGGTCATCAAGATGCTCCGCGAGAAGAAGCGACAGGATCATCCCGTCCTTTCGCACCTGAGTGAAAAACAAGATGTCGCCGTGGAGAACTGAACACGCATGGACTTTCGCATCATCAGCATTGGCGCGCTCGCGGCACACCCGCTCTGGGAAGAGAAGTCTCCTGTAAGGTCTGGGCACGCAACCACGGTGCTCATCCGCAGCGGAAAGAAATACATCCTTGTTGATCCGGGTCTGCCCGGCCAGATCATTGTGGCCAGACTGCGTGAGCGCGCGGGCATCGGTGCCGAGGCCATCACCCACGTCTTTCTGACCAGTTTCAAGCCCGAGACCAGCCGCGGCGTTCTGGCGTTTGAAAAAGCCACATGGTGGGTCAGCCAGCCGGAGCGCGAGGCGATCGGGGTTCCGCTGGTCGGCGAGCTTCAGGCGGCCGTCGCGGCGGATGATGAAGATCTGAAATCCGCGCTTGAGCTTGATGTGGCGGTTCTGCGCCGCTGCGAGCCCGCGCCCGATCGGCTTGCGGAGGGTGTTGATCAGTTCCCGCTTCATGGTGTCACGCCGGGCCTGACCGGGCTGCTGCTCCCCGGTCGAGTCTCGACAACCCTCATCTGCGGCGATGCGGTGCCCACGATCGAGCATCTGGAACGCGGCATGGTGCTGCAGAGTTCGGCCAACATCGTGCAGGCGCGCGAGGCTCTGGCTGAGGCGGTTGAGATCGCCGATTACCTGGTACTCGGGCGCGACAACATGGTGCCCAATCCCGTGCGCCGTCCGTTCTAGGCCATGTATGCGGCTCAAGGTAGCCCCGGGGCTGTTCGGTCAAGGTGTGTGTGAATGGTCGAGCCCGATGCCAAATGCAGGCTTTTCGTTCCGTATCCACGAATCCGTAGCCTCCCGAGCATGATCCCTCGCACGAGGGTGTGAACGACCCCATGGCTGGGTCGGGTTGCCGACAAACCGGTTCACTTCCCCCCATCAATCCATACACGCGAGGATCACCCATGAGACGCTCAGTTCTTCACCTCTCCCTGACTTGTGGTCTGTTGGCATTCGCCAGCAGCACACACGCCCAAGTCGTAAGTCCGACCTGGGTTTCGCTCGATCCGCTCGCCGGTCCCGGATCTCCACCAACCGTCGTGGTCAACGCCGCGCTCTCGAACACGCAGCACACGGTGGTGGATATTGCGATCCCTGGTTTCTATTCGCAATCCGTGATCAAGGTTGGCTCGGGCACGTTCAAGGCGCTTTCGCTGCCGCGACGTTCGCCGCTTGAGACGTTGCAGGTGCCGGGCAAACCCGCACTGCCTGTTATCAACATGATGCTGGGCATTCCGACCGACGCGGCCGGGATTGTTCTTGGCGGCGTTGATGTTCAGGCAACTTCAACCCTCACGGGCTACGGCGACACCATTCCTGATCAGCCCGATGCCGATGAGATCGAGGACCAGCCGCTCACGCAGCCCCCGTTCGAGTTTGATCGAACGTTCTATGCAACCAGTGCCGACTACCCGACCGTAGATGCCCAGACCACGGCCGCGCCGGGTGCGATGGGCGATGTGCGCGTGCAGTCGGTGGGCATCTGCCCGTTCAAGCTCAACCCCGCGACCGGTCAGCTCACAGTGCGTACGCACATGCGGCTCACCTTTGCTCATGCGGGCGTGCCTTCGGCACCGATCGAACTGACCAAGCGGGGCATGCGCAACCTCGCGCCGATCGTTCCGAACCTTCCCGCCAATCCTTCGGTCTGGGTGGTCAATACGCAGACTTATAACGGGGCGTACCTGTTCATCGTCGCGCCTGACAAGGTTGACGACATCGAGCCGCTTGTTCAACAGAAGAAGGAGCGTGGCTTCAAGGTGACCGTGGCGACGACCGCAAACATCGATCTTGCGCCAGCGGGCATCACCTACTCGGATATTGAAACGGCGATCAACGGTTGGTATCTCCAGAACAGCTACTCCGACCGCTATGTGCTGCTGGTCGGTGACCATGAAGTGCTGCCGATCGGCCAAAGCCCGTTGTTTCCGCTGATTCCGTGGAAATCAGACTACTACTACGGATGCGTCGGCAATGACTACTACGTCGATGTCAACCTCGGTCGTATCACCTACAGCGATGGCAACCCGACACCCGCGGTCGCGGATCTCGCGGAGATTGTGGACCGCATCATCGCGTACGAAGATCACCCGCTTTCGAGCAACTATTACAACGAAGTGTTGCTCACCGCGCACCGGGAGGTCGATGCCGGGTTCGTGAAGAATATGAAGATCATCGAGGCAACTCCTTACGCCTATCCGCCAAACTTCACGCACCTCTGGGGGACCGAGGCCAACGGAACGACCGCCAATGCGTTCGCGGAGATCAACGAGAACAAGCACCTGATCTACTACCGTGGTCACGGCGGTGTGACGCGCTGGCACGAGTGGGATTTCACCGGGCAGCACCTGCACCAGGATGATATTCCCTACGACTACCAGCCTCAGAATCCGAACCTCTCACCCATTTTCATCAACTCGGCGTGCGCCAACGGTGCCTTCCATGCGATTGATGTTGACAGCATCTGCGAAGAACTGATGGAGAACTCCAACGGTGCAATCGCAACCTACGGGGCGACAAGCTCCAGCCGACGCGACATCAACGACCTGTTCACCTTCAACTTCTTCGAGCTGCTCTACACCTACGAAGTCTGCAACCTCTCGCTGCTCTGCAACCTCTCGCAGCTCTTCGCTTATCAGGCGGTCGAGTGGGATGGTGGTTCGATCGATGCCGATCGGTTCAAGAATATGTCGCAGTACGTCTTCTTCGGCGACCCGGAGATGAAGATGTACCGCACGAACCCCGATCCGCTCTACTGCCCCGGTCTGCCCTCCTCGGTCGGCTTCGGCCCGCAATCGCTCGCGGTTCACGTCCAGACTTCCAGTGGCCAGGCCTTGCCCGGTGCCTTGGTCGCGATCTTCAAAGATGGTGAGTTTGATACCAACACCTACGCCAACGCCTCGGGCGATGTCGTGCTGGCCATCAACCCCACAAACGCGGGCCGCATCTCCGTGCGTGCGTATTCCGATGACCTGAACAAAGCCGCCTTCCGCGCCGAGATCGTGGTCCGCTGCCCCGCCGACTTCAATGGTTCGGGTTCTCCAACCGTGCAGGATCTCTTCGACTTCCTCGCCGCGTACTTCTCATCGGATCCTCGGGCGGATATCAACCGATCCGGCACGATCAGCGTGCAGGACATCTTCGACTTCCTGGCGGCCTATTTCGCCGGGTGCGCATAACGTACACGACTTCTGATTCACGGATCTGATCACCCAAGCCTTCATCCCGACGTCCCGGGGCGATCAAGTCGCCCCGGGACGTTGTGCATGGGCGGGCGTATCATCCGACCCATGGCCTGGATCACCAAAAACTCCGCCGCCGCCAAGATCGAGCACCGCGCCGAACCCTACCTCACGGGCGCCATGCGCAAGGATCTTACCGAGCGGGTTCTGCCCCGTTATGCGAACAAGCAGGCGGCCGTACTGCCGAGCCTGCACATGATTCAGCACGAGTACGGCTGGGTGCCTGCGCAGGCCATGTCCGAGATCGCGGAGTTCCTCGGCCTGAAGCCCGCCGACATCATCGATACCGCGAGCTTCTACGAGGAGTATTGGCTGAAGCCCAAGGGTGAGCACCTTGTACAGGTTTGCCGCTCAATCGCGTGCGAGTTTTGCGGCCAGAAAGAGATCACCGAAGCCTGCAAGCGCAAGCTTAATATTGATGTGGGCGAGACGACCGACGACGGAAAGTTCACATTGATCGAGTTGGAGTGTCTCGGCTCGTGCGGCACAGCTCCCGCCGCATTGATCGATGAAACACTGCATGAGAACCTGACCCCGGAGTCGGTCGTGCAACTCATCGATAAAGTCGTAGCCCAACCGGGGCACGCACACGGGCCGGTCGGTGGCCATGGTCACCATCACGATTGACAAAGCGGATAGATCAAGCGATTGGTGGCTGGACATCAGGCAAGCCTTCGCGCGGTAGGCGGACAGAGAGCGATAACGTTTGGTTGGGTCAGGCGTGCGCGACACCCGGCAATGAGTCTCCGTCTCGTTCGTTCAACACCCATGCGACGAACCATGCCCATCGGCCAGTCCATCGGCCTCTCCATTGGCCTCTCCATCGGCCTCTCCATCGGCCTCGCGGCAACCGCAACCACCACAGATTGCCTGGCGAACCCACCGACCGCGCCGACACCATCGCTTGATGCCCGCTACGCCGCGGCCGCCGATTATTCCGCGCAGCACTCCGGGCGGGCCATGCTGGTCATGCTCGATGGCAAGGTGGTTTTTGAGCGGTACCAAGCGAAGTGGCAGGCCGCGTATCCCCACCCGCTGGCCAGCGGGACCAAGAGTTTCACCGGCGTGCTGGCCATGTGTGCTGTGCAGGATGGTCTGCTGACGCTGGATGAGCGCGCGTGCGAGACGCTGACCGAGTGGAAGGATGATCCCGATAAGTCGCGGATCACCATCCGCCACCTGCTCGCGCTCTCGAGCGGGCTTGACCCCGCCGATGAGGTGCTCGGCACGCGGGGCGGCGGCAGGATTCTCGGGGCCGGGCGCAACACGCTCAAAGACCAATCACGCGGGCGCGACGAGGCCGATGACAAGTTCGCGGCCGCCTTGACCGTGAAAATGAACCACAAGCCGGGAGAGAAGTTCGAGTATGGCCCGAGCCACTTCTTCGCCTTTGGTGAGTTGCTGCAGCGCAAACTCGAAAGGTCTTCTGTGCCCACCAAGTCGGTCATGGGGTACATGCAAGCGCGCATCTTCGACCCCATCGGCTTGAAGGTCGCGCGCTTTGGCAAGGATCGTGCCGGAAACCCCAACCTTCCCGGCGGCTGCATGTTGACCGCGCGTGAGTGGGTCAAGTTTGGAGAGCTTGTTCGCCTGAACGGTGCATGGAGACAGCCCGATGGCACACTCAAGCAGATCATCCAGGCCGATCTGCTTGCGGAGTGCTTCAAGCCCTCGCTTGCCAATCCCGCCTACGGACTCACGTGGTGGCTGCTCGTTGGTGATCAGGAGGCCACGGCGGTTGCCGACGGACCGGTAGATCGAAAGGCTGGCTCAATCATCGAGAAGATCAAGGCGCGCGCACTGGCCGCGGAGATCCAGGGACTGACCGGGCCGGATGGCAAGCCGATCACGTGCTTTATGGCCGCGGGCAAGGGCAAGCAGAGGCTCTTCGTGCTGCCGGAGCAGAAGATGGTGATCGTTCGCTTTGCCGAAGATACCCGCGACGGTGCGAAGTTTTCCAATGCCGAGTTTCTCGCGCACCTCCTCGGTATCGGTCTTGAGTGACACCGGCGCAAGAGGGCAATACGCTTGGATATGCCCTTACCGACTTTGACCACCTACCGACTTGCCGCGTGCATCGTCTCTGTGCTGGCCAACATGTGCACACTGGCCGCGACGGCGCAACCGCCGAGCGGCGTAGCGCCTGCGTCTGAAGCGCAACCTGCTGTTCGCTCCCTGCTTGTGCCGAAGTTTGAGAAGGGCCAGCACGTCGTCCTCCGGCAGTTCAACCATCAAGGACAGGATGGCAAGGGGACTGTCTCCAGCAAAGTGTTTGTCGATGTTGTCGAGAAAGCTGGTGATGACGTCCTGCTCCGCTGGCAGGTGAGTGAGCCCGAGGCACCCGAGGGTCTGACCGAGGAAGAGCACGCCAAGTTCAACAAGATGTTCGCCAACGCGAAGTCGCCCGTGATGGAGCTTGTGTTCAAAGAGGGCGAAGGGCTCATCGGCATTCGAGACTGGGAGAAGACCCGCGATGAGATCATCGCGCTGACCGAGCGGTTGATGAAGGAATCACCCGAACTTGGCGGGGGTGATCCGGAAGCCTTGAGCAAGGCCATCTTTGGCATGCGTCGGCTGATGTCCTCGCGCGAGGCCACCGAGCGTATTCTGCTCAAGCAGGTGCGCCCATACTTCGAGGGCTTCTATCACAGGATTGAGCCCGGAGCGCAGCGCGTCGAAGAGGCTCAGCTCCCGGTTCCCTTCGGTCGAACGACGATCGTGCCCGCCAAGCGGACGGTTCAGTTGACCGCCGCCAGCCAGACCGACCCTGATGTGTACACGCTCATCATCGACCAGGTGATCGACCGAGATGCCGCCGCCGAGGCCATTCAGGCCGTGGTCAATGATCTGGCAAAGGGCATGGGCAAGACCGATGCCCTGCCGACCTCGATGGATATTGACATCAGCATCGCGCTTCGCTGGTCGTTTGATACGCGGCGCGGCTGGCCATCGCAGGTCTCCATCAAGAACACGCAAAAGATCGGATCGCGAAACTCGGTCGATGAGTTTTCATGGATGTTGCTGGAAGGACCGAGCATCCTCACCGCACCAACCGACCCGCCGTCCGCGCTGTCACCTCCTTCCGCCCCACCCGTACCGAAGTAGCTGCCCGCTCATACACTTCGCCCATGGCCGATGTTCCGAGTCCATCCAACCCTGATGCCAATGCCCATGTCAGGCATGAGGGCGGCACACCCGCTCATGCGCCTGCTCAGGTGCCCGCACCGCCGCGGCCGCTCGCCAAATCCGTCATGCGTTCGCTGGGCGAGTTCATCGGCCACATCGCGCAAGGCGTAAAGACGCCGGCCGTTTCCGCGGCACCGCGGCCCGACCCAACCGACACTGCCCGTCGCGTGGTTCGTGAAACCGTGGAGGAGGAAGAGCGCCAGACTCCTCAAGGCAAGGTTGTCCTCAGGCGCACCATCATCGAGGAGGTCGAGCTTCCGCCCGAGGCGCATCGCGCCGCCCCCGCGCAGCCTCCGCACCCCCCACACCCCGACCAACCGTGATGGTCGCTGCACTGGCCGATTGCCTGGGCTAAATATCAAGCGGTCGGTGCGCTCGGATCGATCTCTAAGAACATACTCTGTAGGTGTGTCGATCAGATGTATCGATCAAGGGTTTTTCGGTTGAAAGGACTCAACCCATGCTCCGTCTTTCTCGCAAATTTTCCGGTTCGATCGTGCTGATCGCGGCCGCGTTTGCCGCTGTTGGCGGCCTGTTTCTCGGTGGGTGCAGCTCGTTGCCCCCCAACAACGGCCCGATGGTCGCCATCCGCAACGACTCGGATGCGCCGCTCCGCGTTCGGTACTGGATCGGCGAACGCCGCCAGCAGGCCGCGGGCCAACCGCTCGAGATGAGCGGCGAGGAACTGCTTGAGATTCCGCCCTATGGCGTGAAGCAGTACAAGCTCAGCGCGTTCTCACCGTACCAATCGCCCAGCAACTCCTTCGTACGCGTGCAGATCGAGCCGATCGGGCCGAGCTTCCAGACCCAGACCCAATACTGGTACGAGCTCAACCCACCCTCGCCCTACTCAATCCGCGTTCACGGACGCAAGCCCAAGCTTGAGTTTGAACGCATGGGCCCGGGAACCATGGCGATGGTTCCTCCCTCGCACTGGTTCCATTCCGGCGATGTGCCCATCCCCGTGGTTGCCGGAGTTCCTAACGCGAGGAGCAAGCCCACACCCGGTGGTCCGACAGCCATCAAGCCCGCAACAACCGCCGCCATTCGCGTGCCACAGATTCAGAAGCCCGTGGCCCCGATCACCGGTGGTCAGGTCGTCGGCGTGCCCGAATCGGGCATGGGTGGGCGTGACTGATCCGCGCTCCATGTTCACCTAACCTCAGCGCGTGAACGTCTTACTTGTCACCCTCGGTTCGCATGGCGATATTCACCCGTTCATCGCGATCGCACGCGCGCTCAAGGTCCGGGGCCATCGCCCCACACTCGCCACCAATCCGTACTTTCAAAGCCAGATCGAACAGGCGGGTGTCGAGTTCGCCCCACTGACCGAGCGGGCCGAGCTGAAGCAGATCATCGCCGACAACAACGTCATGGACCCTGTCAAAGGGCCGATGGTGGTGATGCGCAAGCTCGTGCTGCCGTTTGTGCCGCAGTTTGTCGAGCGGATACGTGAGTTGATTCGTGAGCACAAGCCCGACGTGGTCGTCTATCACCCGATCGTGATCGGCGCTGCCTGGGCGTGCGAGCTTGAGGGTGGGGTGCCCACGGCGAGCGTGAGCCCGTCGCCCTTGATGTGGGCCAACGCTGCGGATCAGCTCGTGCTGCTTTCATTTCGATCGCACACGCCGCGACCGCGCGAGGTGCGGTTTGATATGTTCCTCGGCAGCATCTTCATGCGGTTCCTGATGGACCCGGGCCTGAACCGGATTCGCCGCGAGCTTGGACTGCGGCCGCGACGCGGCAACTTTCATCAGGATTGTGTCGGTGCCGATCTGAACCTCGGCATCTGGTCGCCACTCTTCCGCGCCCCATTGCCCAACGACCCTCGCAACTCGGTGGTCACGGGTTTCTGCTGGCACGACCGCGACCAGACGCAGCAGGTTGCCGATGGTGAGCTCGACGAGTTCTTTGATGCCGGACCACCGCCGATCGTCTTCGCGCTCGGTTCAACCGGCGTACACGCCGCCGGCAGGTTTTTCGAGCACGCGGTCGGGGCATCGCGCCGTCTGAAGCGGCGTGCGCTGCTGGTGATCGGGCGAGATCAACCACCACCCAAAGCGATTGCGGGCGATCAATCGATCAAGGCCGTTGCCTATGCGCCGTTCTCGGCGGTCTTTCCGCGCGCGTCAGTCGTGGTTCATCACGGTGGCGCGGGCACAACGGCCCAGGCTCTGGCCGCAGGCAGGCCGACGCTCATCACACCGATGGCGCACGATCAGTTCGACAACGCCGCACGCATGAAGCGACTGGGGACCAGCGAAACACTCCGCTTCGGCAAAGTTAACGCGATCAATCTTGAACAGATCATCCACGGTCTGCTCAGCAACCCATCATTCGAGCAAGTCGCGGCCAAAATCGGCCCGAGCGTTGGGGCCGAAGATGGTGCGGCTCGCGCTGCGGAGGCGATTGCGCGATGCGTGCATGAAAGGACCTAGCCGCTCGCTCAGCATCCGCCGAGATATCCGCCCGGAAAATCAAAGACATCTTGCAGAGTAACAACGCCATCACCATTGACATCTGCATATGAACGTCGCAGGAAGTAGTCTTGGACGAATGTGTACACGTCATCAACCGTTACGCCGCCGAAGCAGTTGTAGTCTGCAAGACAAACCGTGACTGCTGCGGGCGCACTCCTGCTTGACCCGCACGCACCGGTGACCACGCAGTCGTAGAGACCTGAGTCCGCATAGGTGACCGGTTGGATCCAGAGTTGACGGCCTGTGGTACCGCTCACTCGACCGCGAACTTCAACCAGTGGAATGCCTGATCTCCGCCACTGATACTAAATCGGACCCGGACCGGTTGCGATTGTTACAAGGGTGGCATATTGGAAGCGGCCGCAAAGCAATGTTGCGTTCGTGGGCGTGACCGTGGGAGATGCAATCTCCGTGCGCCAACGCGCCCATCTCTTCGTGACCTGCCCATTCGCAGCGGTGAGCGCGCCCCCGACCACCAGATCGGTCGCGGTCGGCCAGAGCGCGTAGACACCGCCCTCGATCCCTGCGCGCATCGATCGCCAAAGTTCACCATCAACGCCGGACCACCGGGCGATATCGCGTGCGCCGACCACGCCGGGTACCGTGAAAGCCCCCGCCGCAATCAGATCATTCTTGAACACGTTCAGGGCGTAGATCGACCCACGCGGCCCGTTCGGGAAAGTCCGCGATGTCTGCCCGTTCCACGCCGCGAGGCTCGCAACACCGTCATCGATCCCGCCGACAAACAACTCGCCGCGAAACGATGTCAGTGCGCGTACTTCGCCGGGCACGAGGCCGCCGATGGGTTGCCATGCCGATCCATCCCAACGTGCGCTATTGACAGCGGCCGAGCCATCCGCACTCGTGAAGAGACCGCCCGCGATCAGTTCACCATTGTGCATGGTCAGCGCTTGGACAGGCCCGTTAAAGCCACTCCCCAGGTTCTCCCACACCTGACCATTCCACTTTGCGAACACACCAAGATTGTTGAATCGCCCACCTGCAAATACCTGCTGGTTCGGCCCGATGGCGAGTGCGCGAACGCCGTCGGTGATCATCGTGCCGGGAAGGCCAGTATCCAGGGGTACCCATTGGCCCGCCCACTTGGCGACATTGGGGGTCGATACGCCATTGGCGGTGGTAAATGTGCCGCCTGCGTACACAATGTCGCTATTTGAAACAAGCGCACGAACACGACCATTGATACCCGTGCCAAGAGTCTGCCAGCCCGTCTGACCATCGGACCAGCCCGCCACACCACCGAATGGTCCCGCCCCGATGCCGCCCGCCCCAATGCCCCCGGCATAATGCTTTGCAGGAATCGGCCCCGCGCCATCAGGATCGACGGTCGTCGGCGCATCGATCTGGTCAAACGCGACGATGGATTCTGTCTGGACTCCCCATTCGCCGCCACACTGCGCCACCACCGACGCAGGCACGCCCAAAATCACCGCCAAACACGCAACCAAGGCATGGGCCGAGAGGTGCAGAGACAAGCGCGGAGTGTGCATCGTGGTGTTCTCCATGGCCGACAACCTCTGCGGTTTAAGGTCGGTCGAGCAACAAAACGCTAGGCCCAACACACGCCGGAAACATCATGCTGGCCAGGAAGCACGTCCCGGCTTGGCTCAGGGTATAGCGACTCTCCGAGGCAATATCGGCCCGCCGCGGGCCGAGCGAGCGATGCACAAGCCTGCCCCAACTCTCGCCCGCAGAGCCAGCCGAAAACGGCTCGGAGAGCCGTCATACCAAAGGCCGGGCCACCTTCAGTTGCACCCCGCGAAGTACGCCGCGAGGAAGTCGAAGATGTCCTGGACGCTGATCACACCGGAGCCGTTGAAGTCGGCCGGGCAGCGCCACGTCACACCGAGTCCGGCGGGGTCGCTGCGGGCTGTGCCGCAGTCATTGGTGACCACCGCGTCAAACGCCGCGCCGTTGTCGCTCAGGGCCGCGGGGTTGATCGTGAGTATCGCGCTGGTCGCGCCCGAGATGGATCCGCCGTTGCTCAGGTTGACGCCGTTCCTTCTCCATTGGTAGGAGAGCGGGCCGGCGCCCGCGGGCGAGGAAGCTGCGGCGGTGAACATGACCGTGCTCCCGCTGAGGACGGCTTGGGCGATGGGTTGTTGTGTGATGATTGGTGCGGGAAAGTTGAGCGTCGTGTTCAGGAGCACCGAGACGTTGTTGCCGAACAAGTTCGCCACGGCTAGGTCGGGTCGGCCGTCGGCGTTGAAGTCGCCCACCGCGACGGACCGCGGGTTGGTGCCTACGGCGTAGTTGACCGCCGCCTGGAACGTGCCGCTCAAGTTGCCCAGCAGGATGGAGACGTTGGCGCTATTGTTGTTCGCCACGGCCAGGTCGGGCCGGCCGTCGGCGTTGAAGTCGCCCACCGCGACGGAGATCGGCTGGCTGCCCACGGCGTAGTTGACCGCCGCCTGGAACGTGCCGTTGCCAATGCCGAACAAGATGGAGACGTTGTTGCCGCCGGTGTTCGCCACGGCGAGGTCGGGCCTGCCGTCGGCGTTGAAGTCGCCCACCGCGACGGAGCGCGGGAAGTTGCCCACGGCGTAGGTGACCCGCGGCTGGAATGTGCCGTCGCCGTTGCCCAGCAGGATGGAGATGTTGTCGCTATTGATGTTCGCCACGGCCAGGTCGGGCCGGCCGTCGGCGTTGAAGTCGCCCACCGCGACGTAGTATGGGTTGGTGCCCGCGGCGTAGTTGACCGCCGCCTGGAACGTGCCGCCCCCCCCGCCGTTGCCCAGCAGGATGGAGACGTTGTTGCTGCTGAAGTTTGCCACGGCCAGGTCGGGCCGGCCGTCGGCGTTGAAGTCGCCCACTGCGACGGAGACCGGTTGGCTGCCCGCGGCGTAGTTGGACGGGGCCTGGAACGTGCCGTTGGCGTTGCCCAGCAGGATGGAGACGTTGTCGATGCTGAAGTTCGCCACGGCCAGGTCGGGCCTGCCGTCGGCGTTGAAGTCGCCCACCGCGACGGACCGCGGGTTGGTGCCTACGGCGTAGTTGACCGCCGCCTGGAACGTGCCGCCCCCCCCGCCGTTGCCCAGCAGGATGGAGACGTTGTTGCCCAAGGAGTTCGCCACGGCCAGGTCGGGACTGCCGTCGGCGTTGAAGTCGCCCACCGCGACGGAGTACGGGCGGCTGCCCGCGGCGTAGTTGGACGCGGCGTTGAAGGAGAGCGGGCACTGGGCCAGTGCGGGCATCGCGACCCCAACAACGACCAATGGCACAGCGAACAGGCAAACGAGGTGGGTGATGAAAGAACGCCGCATGGGTGTCTCCTGAGCATTGATCGCTGGGTGATGCCTACCGATTCCCGGTGCGACCGACAGCCGAGCAGGAGCGATCGTTCCTGCTGGCCGCGCGGCCAAGCCCGCGCTGGCTCCGAGAGTCTACACGATTCCCCTGAGCATGTTCAAGCCCTTTCTGAACCCGGGCACGAATGCTGCATTCGGGCGGCGGTTCGTGGCGAACGAGGGCAC